>ERZ841120.505-NODE-505-length-26445-cov-3.294316_pt1 | contig 26445 bp, 22 predicted proteins | sample MGYA00519572_ERZ841120 | MGnify/ENA primary metagenome ERZ841120 (study PRJEB31850, sample SAMEA3708890) | human gut metagenome | biome: human gut; feature: human-associated habitat; material: faeces | place: China | collected 2014 ...
AGAGAGACAAGCGGTCAAAAATAATACGACTATCTCACCAGAAAAAAAGCGCGCGAAATTGGCGAATATAGAAAACAAGATGAGAGCAGACGCTGAAGCCATAGAGAAATCAGATAGGCAAGCGCGATTGGCTTATGAAATACATGTAAACTCCAAGTATTATCTTAGTTCTAACTTTCTTGGTGCGACGGTGAAAAACGCAAGTAGACAGGCCGGAATTCAAGGACTTAAAAGCGTTGCCGGTGCGGTAGTTTATCAGCTTTCAGATTTATTATTTGATGTATTGATGCCGATTGTTAAATCTTGGAATAGTTACGAGTCTATGAAAGATCGAGTTGAGGATTTTAAAACTAGACTTTACAAATCTTTTGATACATTGAAACAACGAATCGTATTGGTAAAGGATTTGTTGCTGGCCGGGTTGAGTGGTGGCTTCTTGCTGCGATAGCCAATACATTAATTAATGCGTTTTTGACTACCGGGAAAAACTTCGCTCGAATTATCAACGACACTTTTGTTTCACTGTGGCAAGCAGTAAAGCTGTTAACGACAAAAACAGAAGTGCCACTCAGTGTCCGGATTAAAGAAGCTTTTAAGCTAATTACAACAGCTTTAATTGCAACCGGAGGGTTTATGTTAGGCGAAGCTGTCAGTGCTTCTCTTGCAGGAACTCCATTTGCACCGATTGCCGATATCATTGGCACAGGCGTTGCAGCCGTGATGACGGGGATGGCAACGGCTCTTGTTGTATATTTGTTCGATCATTTTGCTGAAGTGGTCGATGGAGTAAAGAGCATTATAAAAACGATGGCTAAAGGTATGACGGTTACGTCAGATCAGCTGAAAGCCGATTACGAACAGGCGATTATCAGGATTGATGGAATTTATCGTGATGTCTTGGAAGAGATTTATGTACAGTATGATCACTTGAATAAATTGGCAGATTTGGCGTTTGATTTAGGGTTGAAACCAGCTAAACAATTTTATGCTAGTCAAGAATATGCAGATGAAGTAGGTGTAGATAGGGACAGAGTGTTGCGAAGTCGAGAAGATGTAAAAAAGTATTTTAAAAATTAAAAGATTATTTAGGAGGGATTTGGAATGGGATTTGATCCGTTAAATATCAGTGCTAAGAAGGATGCTAAGGCAAAGTTGGAAAAGTTGGTATCTGATCACAATTATGAAACGCAACGTTTAACAGAAGAGTTCGTGGAGTTGCAATCAGAGCGGGAACAATTAGTTGTCTACTTACGTCAAGTGGAATCCATAATTAATGCTATTAAGAATACACCAGAACGTTTTAATAAAGATATTCAAACGTTATCACTTAGTTTAGAGCGTTATGATAAGCTTTTGAAGGAAGCAGAAAATGCATCTGCGGATATTCAAAAAGGAGCTGGAGCTGGACTGGCTGCAGGTTTAGCGACTGGTGGTGCTGTAGCGGCATTTGGCGGAACAGCTTTGACTGCCGTAGCGATGTCAATCGGTACCGCCAGTACAGGTGCTGCTATTAGTGGGTTAACCGGAGCTGCGGCTACAAATGCTGCGTTGGCATGGCTTGGCGGTGGTGCTGTAGCAGCTGGAGGTGCGGGGATGGCAGGAGGGTCGGCACTGCTGGCACTGACGGGACCAATTGGCTGGGCAATTGGCGGTGCATCGGCGATAGCAACAGGCATCTGGGCTCGGGGTAAAAATGCAGATGCCGCTGAGGATATGCTTAAGCAAGCCGCTAGTGTACAAGCTGGAATTAATTCAGTTAAGGCAATTACATCGGAAGTTCGTGAGAGAACGAAACTGGTTACAAGAACGTATGTTGATTTATCGGGCCGAATTTCAGTTGCGTCGAGTTGGCCGGATGATTTTGATGATTTCACGGATTCACAAGTTGACTTAGCGGGTGCTTTGGTTAACAACGCTTTAAGTGCTGAGAAGATTTTAAATTCTAAATTAGGTGAAGATGGTAAGTTTCACGAACAGGAAACAGAAGAATCAAAAAGTGCTAAATCTGACAAGGGAGACTATTTCGAAGAAAAAATGGAGAAACTTGAGCGCTTAAAGGATAAAGGTATTCTTACAGAAGAAGAATATCAATCAAAAAGAGCTGAGTACATTAATTCGTTGTGATAGTATTTGTCGTAGCTAACGTATGTAAGTAATGAAGGACGAGAAATCGTCCTTTTTTCTGTTGTCAAAAAAGTAAGTCCGTGTTATTCTTAACTGGTTAATTAACCGGTAAAGGAATGTGGTGACATGGCAACAGAGGAATATGCAGAACAGTTAGATCATTTTTTAAATGATGTCCGCGTGATGGCAGAAAACCAACGCGAAATTTTGTTAGGTGAGTCAAATTCAGCGATTACGACAACGCAAGGTCACGTTTTGATGCTCCTTGCTCAGAATGGACCGCAAACGAATTCAGAGTTAGCCCGCGCACTGGGCGTGTCTGGTGCCGCAATTACGAAGGCGATGAGGGGCCTGGCTGGTGAAGATGATCCAATGGTCAACGCCATTCCAGATCCTGATGATGGGCGTGTGAGTCGTTGGTCATTAACGGGACTAGGCATCTCAATGGCCTCAGCTCACGCCCAACGCCACCGTGAGACATTAGCGGAATATCAAAATGTCTTTGCGGTCTTTACCGAATCTGATCAAACGGCGATTAGCCATTTTTTGACGCTGGTCGCTGATCGGTTGCATGGGGACACAGACAACTGATAATTACGAGGGACGCCATTAAGGTAACTTCAAGCTTGCGTAATTATGGTGAAATTGCGAGTTAATTGACTTGAGAGGAAGTGAGTTGGTTGATAGACAACCGACTTCACGGAGGAAATAGACATGAAGAAACAGAACCGTCGCTGGGTATTGGCAATCCCGGCCGTTGCCGTTGTTGCGATGATTGGTGGCGTGATTTATCAAGCCGCTACGAAGAATGCCACTGATCGTCAGTCCGGCAAAATCAAAGTTGTCGCAAGTTTAGATAGTTATGGTGAAATCGCAAAGGCGATTTTAGGTAACCAAGGTTCTGTGACCAGTGTGATGGATGATCCAGATATGGATCCACACGAATTTGAGCCGACAACATCAGATGCTAAGCTCTATCAACAAGCCAATGTCATCATCTCGAATGGTGGCGGTTTTGATAATTGGAGCCTGAATTTTGCAAAGCAAAATAAAGATGCCAAAGCTGTGTCATTAGCTAAGTTGTATCACTATACCGATGGTGGTCATGACCATGAAACGGATCACGACCATGATGACGACGCAATCGGTAACGAACACTTCTGGTATAAGACGGATGCAGCTGAACGTCTATCAAAGCAGTTGGTTAAGACATATGCGCAGCTGGAACCAAGTAAAAAAGCTTACTTCCAAGCCAACGCGGATAAATACATGGCTAGCTTAACCGACTTGCAAGCCATGCAAAAGCAAGTGAAGGCTGATTTAAAGGGCAAGGACGTGATGGCAACGGAACCGGTGTTTGATAATACGTTGATTGATTTGGGGGCCACGGTCTTGAACCAATCATTCTCAAAGGCGGTTGATGAACACCAAGATCCGACGCCAGCGGACATTCGCGCTTGGAATAGTGCGATTGATGATGGCAAGGTGGCGGTGGTGATTTACAATCCACAATCAACGGGTAAGTTAGCCAAACAAGCTATGCAGTATGCTAAGGATCATGACGTGCCGGTTGTGCAAGCGACTGAAACACGACCAAAGGGTGATACGTATGCAGAGTGGCAATATAAGCAATTGAAAGCATTGGACGAGGCATTAAAGTAATGACAATTTTAACTGGTTCAGGGGTAGGCATTCAGTTTGGGGAGCGGTGGTTATACCAAGATGTCGCATTTAAACTTGAAAAAGGTCGCGTGCTCGCACTGATTGGGGATAATGGTGTGGGTAAGACGACGTTACTACGTGCCATCTTAGGCCAGTTAGAGCTAACCGCCGGTGAATTAGACTGGCAAATTGACGTCAAAAATCGCATGATTAGCTACGTGCCGCAGTATCGCCCAGACATGCAGGCGTTTCCGCTGAAAGTAACTGATTTTGTATCGTTGAGTTTCGACAAAGGGATTTTGCCCTGGTTGAAACCGACTGAAAAAGAACGTCTCCAGCATGTACTAGCTGATACGCATTTAACCAAGATTGCAAATGCGCGGATTGATACGGCATCGGGTGGTGAACGCCAACGTGCGTATTTAGCACAGGCGTTGGTGCAAAATCCAAACGTGCTCATTCTGGACGAAGCCACGGCTAATTTGGATAATGTGGCAAAGTATGAATTAATGAACGTGGTGCGCGATTATCGTGACCATCACGATTTGACGACCATCATGGTCAGTCACGACTTAGATATTATCGGTAAATATGCGGATGATTATTTGTTGTTGACGCCAAATGGGAGTGAGTTTGGTCCGATTGACCAACTTGATATGACAAAATTGAAAGTAGGTAATCAAGATCATGCTTAATTATCCATTTATGCAAAACGCCTTTGTGGCGGGGACGTTGATTGCCATTGTCAGTGGCTTTGTTGGCACGTTTGTGGTTGCGCGACGGATGTCGTTTTTAACCCACACATTGAGTGAAATTGGGTTTGCTGGGGCGTCATTTGCGCTATACATGAGTTGGTCGCCCTTGGTGGGGATGATCCTGTTTTCTGTTGGGGCCTCGATGACCGTTGGTGAAATGGGTGTCAAAGAAAGTCGGTCCGAATCGCTAATTTCAGCGGTGAGTGCGATTGCGATTGGACTAGGAATTGCCTTCCTGGCCTTATCAAAGAAGAACGCCACCGCTGCGACGGGGATTCTGTTTGGTTCGATTTTCAGCATCAGTCGCACGGATGTGGTTGAAGTGGTCGTGCTAGCTATCTTGGTTTTGTTAATCGGGTTAGCAATGTTTCGGCCACTGCGCCACTTTGCCTTCGACTACAGCACGGCGCTATTTAGTTTGAAGAACATTCGCTTGATTGAAGTGGCATTCTTGGCCTTGATGGCAACAACGGTGGCGGTTTCTGCCCAAGTGGTTGGATCATTATTGATTTTCATCTTGATGATTCTACCGGCTAGCTCAGCAATGCGCTGGGGACGGACTGTTTGGCAGATTATTGGCCTCGCTATTTTGTTTGCCGTAGTTGGGGTCTGGGTGGCGCTTGTGCTGTCATACACGCTGAACCTACCCGTCTCATTTTTCATTGCCATTATTGAAGCCGGCATTTATTTTGTCAGCTTGATTGGTAAGAAATAAGCACGAATAGTTAAAGAGAGTGAGCCAACAGGCGCTTCGAATCCCATGATGACGTTATAGTAAGGGTTCGGCCTGTCGGAAAACGTTTAAAAGCCACCAATCCGCCGATTTTAAATCGGCAGATTGGTGGCTTTGTGTCTGAGGCAGAGATTTCTGTCCCGAACGCTTTATTTTTAGTCGTTTTCGTTAACCAACCAGTCGATGATATTGATGACGGGGATGCCGTCGATATCAGGATTGCCAAAATAATTTTGTGTAATCAACAGTTTCTCATAATTATCTCGAATGTGAAGGAGATTGTCGGTTTCGCGGGTTGGGTTTTCCGGAATTTGATAAGTTACTTGAATGTATGTGACTTGACCGTTTCGTTTAGCGTTTTGGACGTTCAATCATGGGGGCTTCCTGTGAACTAAAATATACTTTAACTTAACGCGAAAACTTCTGTAATCTAAAGTATATTTTAGATTAAGGGCAAAATCTCGATAATCTAAAATATACTTTAGATTATCGGCGGATTTTGCAATGTGCCAATAAAAATTCTAATCCGGAAAACCCACCACCAAAAATGTTCACATTTTCTGTATAATGGAAAATGACATTAAATTGAAGAAAAGGAAACGTAAACAAATATGCTAACTGTTTCAAATGTATCAGTATCTTTTACTGGTAAGAAGCTATACGATGACGTTAACTTGAAGTTCACGCCTGGTAACACATACGGTGTTATCGGTGCCAACGGAGCAGGTAAGTCAACGTTCTTGAAGGTCTTGGAAGGCAAGTTGCAACCAACGACTGGAACGGTCTCAATGGAGGCTAACGAACGTATGTCATCATTGGTGCAAGACCACTTTGCCTATGACGCATTCACGGTCTTGGACACTGTTATGCAAGGACACAAGGAATTGTATGACGTGAAGAACCAAATGGACGAAATCTACACGCACGACCCATTTACTGATGAAGACGGTATCAAGGTTGGTGAGTTGTCAGCTCGTTTCGAAGAATTGGACGGTTGGTCAGCTGAAACTGAAGCGGCCCAATTGTTGCAAGGCTTGGGAATTTCAGAAGATCAACACTACATGATGATGTCTGACTTGCCCGAAGTAACCAAGGTTAAGGTTTTGTTGGCCCAAGCGTTGTTTGGTAACCCAGACATCTTGATCCTCGACGAGCCTACCAACGGTTTGGACACAAAGACGATTGCTTGGTTGGAAGACTTCTTGGCTGACTACCAAAACATCGTTATCGTTGTTTCCCACGACCGTCACTTCTTGAACGCCGTTTCAACGATGATTTTGGACGTTGACTTCGGTAAGATCAAGTTGTTCGTTGGTAACTACGACTTCTGGAAGGAATCTTCAGAATTGGCACAACGTTTGCAATCACAAGCAAATGCCAAGAAGGAAGAGCAAATCAAGGAATTGCAAGACTTTATCGCCCGTTTCTCAGCAAACGCCTCAAAGTCAAAGCAAGCCACTTCACGTAAGAAGCAATTGGAGAAGATCACGCTTGATGATATCCAACCTTCAACGCGTAAGTACCCATACATCAACTTTGAAATTCAACGCGAAATCGGAAACGATATGTTGCGCGTTGAAAACTTGTCAAAGACAGTTGATGGGGTGAAGTTGTTGGACAACGTGTCATTCACGGTGCGCCCTAACGAAAAGGCCCTTGTGATGGCTGAAAACGACGTTGCCGCAACGGCATTGTTGGACATTATCGCCGGTAACGACGAACCTGATGAAGGTACGGTTACTTGGGGTGTCACGACGTCTCACGATTACTTGGCTAAGGACATGAACGTTAACTTCCCTAAGCCAGAAATGCCAATCTTGGACTACTTGCGTGACTTTGCTTCTAAGGAAGAAAGCGACAACACGTTCTTGCGTGGTTTGTTGGGACGTATGTTGTTCAAGGGTGAAGACGCCGAAAAGACGTTGGATGTTTTGTCTGGAGGAGAAAAGGTCCGCGTTATGTTGTCTAAGTTGATGTTGACGAAGCCAAACGTATTGGTTTTGGACGACCCAACGAACCACTTGGACTTGGAGTCAATCACGTCATTGAACGATGGTTTGATCAACTTCAAGGGTGGTATCATCTTCACGTCTCACGACCACACGTTTGCGCAAACGATTGCGGATCACATTATCGTGGTTTCAGATCAAGGTGCCATCGATCGTGCCGAGACGACTTACGACGAGTTTATGGCGCACCCAGAAGTGCAAAAGCAACTTGCCGAAAAGAACATTACATTGTAATTAATGATAAAAAGAGACGGACTGCTATGGCGGTACGTCTCTTTTTCATTACAAACCTGCACTAATTTCATGAATTTTCACACTTTACACAAAAAGTCTCTATACTATGAATTAATAAGGTTAAAAGAACGAGGGGGATGTCTGTAGTCATGCAAGATTTGACGAAGGGGAACCCAGCAAAGTTGATTATGATGTTTACCATTCCGTTAGTGATTGGATATTTGGTACAACAGTTATACAACATCTCTGACACGTTGGTTGTTGGACAAACGCTGGGGGTAAAGTCACTGGCCGCCGTGGGTGCGACGGGTAGTATTCAGTTTTTGGTAATGGGATTTGTACAAGGGTTTAGTTCGGGGATGTCGATTATCACTGCTCAACGTTTTGGGGCCCACGATATGAATGGTGTCCGCCAATCGTATGCAACAAGTATTATTGCCGGGATTATCATGTCAGTTATTTTGACAGCTTTGAGCTTGGCATTCATTAATCCGCTGTTGCGCTTGATGCAAACACCTGCTGACATTTTTGTCGAAGCGCGCGTGTTTATTGCAATCATTTTGGCTGGTACGATTGCGACGATGGGCTACAATATTATCTCAAACGCGATGCGTGCGGTTGGTGATAGTAAGGCGCCACTGTACTATTTGATTGTCGGGATGATTTTCAATATCACGGTTGAATTAATTTTGATTTTGAAGTTTGGTTGGGGTGTTGAAGGAGCGGCCTTTGCGACGGTTTTGGCACAGTTTGTGTCAATCGCAGCGTCACACTGGCACATTAGCCGTTACACGGATACGTTGCACCTGACTGGGTCTGATTTTAAGTTGCCTAAGGGTGAATTGCGTCAGCACATGTTGGCCGGCGTGCCAATGGGCTTCCAACAATCAATTATTGCCATCGGGTCAGTCACGTTGGCTGCTGCTGTGAATACATTGGGAACGGATGCCGTTGCTGCCAATACAGCGGCTTCTAAGGTCGACCAAATCATCATCATGGTGGTGATGTCATTTGGTGTGACGATGGCTACGTATACCGCGCAAAACTTTGGTGCTGGTCAATATGGCCGTATTCTGCAGGGCGTGAAGGTGGCGTTGGCCATGGGAATGATTGTTGGGACGATTCTAGGAATCTTAGAAATCGCCTTCGGTCGCGATTTGGTCACGTTGTTCGTTGGTCAGGGTCAACATGAAGTCATGGATTTGGCGCAATTGTACTTCTGGGCAAACGGACCGCTCTACGCTATCTTGGCAACGCTATTTGTACTCCGTTACACATTGCAAGGTTTGGGCGATGTTAAGACGCCAACCCTTGCCGGTGTCGGTGAAATGGTCGTCCGTTCAGTCGCCGCCTTTTCATTGGTCGTTTGGTTTGGTTTCTTCGGAGCCAGCCTAGCCAACCCACTAGCTTGGATTGGATCACTGATTTTCTTGGTCCCAGCCTGGCTTAAGGTTGTTCGCCAATTAAAGCAAAAAATCGCAACAGAACAAGTTGCGCCTGAAGCGATACCAGAATTAGATTAAGCAAACCAAATTAAAGAGGTCAGAACGCACACGGGTCTGACCTCTTTTTCATGCGTATGAAAATCAAACTAACAAAGAATATCTTGGCGGCTGGCGTGGCGGTTGGGGTGTGACGTAGCGATTGGCCTGGGTGAACTCACAAGTTCGGCCGACCGCCGGTTAGATAAGGCGCCAGGAACCCGATCCTTATCCCAATTATTTGGGAGCTAGCCGGTGCTCGCGCCGGCGGATTTTACCCAGGCCAATCTTTGTCGAAGTCACGCCCTAATCACCATGCTTCGTCGCAACGCGACGACACAACAACACACAAACGGTTAAGAAGGCCGCTTAAAATGATCGGCCAGTGAATCCTCCAACCGTGTCTCCAAACGACGCCCCCACTTGCTCCAAACTAGGATAAACCAGGCGATAATCAGGCCAATGGTTAAGACCAAGGAACAAATCTCAGCCGCCATCTTTGGCATCCCGATACTTTCAAGAACCAGCAAAACCAATAGAAAGATAAAAGGCCCTGCGACAACTAAGCCTAGGGTCATGGCGAGGGTGTCTTCCTTAGACTTGCGAATGGCCACGGCTTCCTCTTGGCCTGCAATGACAAGGTCAATCAATTCATCCTTAGTCGCAATCTCCAAATCCTTGCGCTCGTAAGCCGAAAAGGTTTGTTCGAAGGCCATTGCCTCTTCGATGTGCTCGCCAATCCCATAGGGGGCAATCGTTTCAGCAAATGCGTGCCGACTCAGGTTAAATAATTGTTCGAGACCGAAGTCTTGTGTGCCGTCTTCAAAATAGAATGTTAACGTTGTTGCTTGTTTATTAACCAGATAGTACATAACCGAAACCCTCCTATATAAGAATGACTCACGTTAATGTACATCAATTATCCTATTGTTACAGAATTGTTTCAAATAATCTGCTCATGAGGCGTTCGGTTTGACAGAGAACAAAAAAGAGCTACCAACAGTAGCTCTTTTTGTGTTAATTCACGTGATGGTTAGATGAATCGCGAATGATAATGTCGCTATCGTAGCGGACGTTTTCCACGGGGTGGCCCTTGATCAACTCAAGGAGCATCCGCCCAGCATCACGCCCCATCTTACCTTGTGGGTGACGCGCCGTCGTTAGACTTGGCGTCATGTAGTGAGACATCGCATAATCGTCAAATCCGACAATCGCAATATCCTCTGGTACCCGCAAACCAAGTGATTTCACCAAATCAATCGTTTGAATGGCCAAGGCATCATTGTACAAAGCCAAGGCAGTTGGTCGATCAGCGGATTCCAAGTGTGTTTCAATCTTATTCAAGATTTGTGCATTGCTAGCCTCATCGTTTGATTGATACATGATGATGTTACTGTGCAACGCAATCGCCGGGTGCTGTTGATATGCCTTGTAGAAACCTTGCATACGGTGCGCGCCTTGGACGTCATCGACCTTAAACACGCCCAAAATGCGCTCGTGTCCCTGTGCAATCAGGTGATTAATCAAATCAGCTTCTGAATTGGTATCGTCCACCTCCAAGTAGGGGAAGTCGAAATGTTCATAAGTAGAATTGATAAAGACGGTCGGAATGCCAAGTTCGCGAATTTGATCATATAAATCTTTATTGGCGTTTGGCAAAGCGGACATGGTTGGTTCGATAATCAACCCGTTCACGCCTGTTTCAATCATGCGCATCAGGCTTTGGCGCTCACGTTCATACGTGTTGTGCGTATTACTAATGAAGAGCGAGTAGCCTTCATCTGAAATCACGCGGTCGATGCCGCTGATAATCTCAGGGAAGATATAGTCGGCTAGGTGGGTTGTAATCACCCCGATGACCTTATTGTCAGAAGTTGTTGCCGGCGCTTTATTCCAATCATCAACATACATACCACCACCTTGAACGCGGTAGAGGAAATGTTCTTGTTCTAAATCACTGGTTGCACGACGGACGGTATAACGACTGACGCCATATTGTTCGGTTAAGTTAGCTTCGGTTGGTAATTTGTCGCCAATGGCGTATTTACCAGAAAGTATATCATCTCGAAGCCCTTTCTTAACGATATCGTATTTCGTATCCATATTAGACCCAATCTCTCTGTCGTGTTTATTTATGATATTCATTATACAAGTAATTGTCCGGTTGTGTTAGACAAAACCGTGAATTGTTATGAAAAACAGACGTAAATAAGCAATAATCAATTATTGTCCGTACAAATGTAAGCGCATCCGGAATAACGGACAACAATCACTAGCGTAAAGTTCATTCTGGTACAAAACAGGCCTAAAATTATACGTAACGCCTATAAATAGGCGTTTTTCTAACTAAAAAACCGTATTTTTAATTTGTGATAAATGTATCAAAGTTTAAGAAAATGTGAATTGAACGTGAACTGAATGCTTTTGGGGTTGTAAGTTGTCCGTACAAGTGTTTTAATAATACTCGTAAAAGAAAGAAAACGCTTTCAAGAAATTTTAGGAGTTTAACAGATATGACAGTTCGCTACGAAAACCCAGTGATCATCCAACGTGCTGATCCATATATCTACAAGCACACGGATGGTTATTACTACTTTGTTGCTTCGGTACCGGCTTACAACTTGATTGAGTTACGTCGTGCGAAGACGATTGATGGTTTGGCTCACGCAATGCCACGCACAATCTGGCGTAAGCACGATTCAGGGACCGGCGCACAAAGCGAATTGATTTGGGCACCAGAGTTACACTACACGGATGGTAAGTGGTATGTGTACTATGCTGCTTCACATACAACGGCATTTGATGAAAACGGCATGTTCCAACACCGCATGTTTGCCATCGAGTGCGACGCAGAAGACCCAATGGAAACAGAAGAAAACTGGGTTGAAAAGGGACAAATTGAAACGCACCTTGATTCATTTGCCCTGGATGCAACGTCATTTGAATTAAACGACAAGCTGTACTACGTTTGGGCGCAAAAGGACCCGGAGATTAAGGGTAACTCAAACTTGTACATCGCTGAAATGGAAAATCCATGGACGTTGAAGACGGCGCCAGTTATGTTGTCAAAGCCAGAGTTCGACTGGGAAACTAAGATTTTCTGGGTGAACGAAGGACCAGCTATCTTGAAGCGTAACGGCAAGGTGTTCTTGACGTTCTCTGGCTCGGCCACTGATGAAAACTACGCGATGGGGATGTTGTGGATCGAAGATGACAAGGATGTCTTAGACGCTGCAAACTGGCATAAGTTGGACCACCCTGTTTTCCAATCAGATATGGAAAACGGTTTGTACGGTCCGGGTCACAACTCATTTACGGTTGCTGAAGATGGTGAAACCGATTTGTTGGTTTACCACGTGCGTAACTACCTGGATATCAAGGGTGATCCTTTGTATGATCCAAACCGCCACACGATGGTACAACCATTTGAGTGGGACGATGAAGGCTTCCCAGTGTTTGGCAAGCCACAACCATTTACTTTTAACTAATTGAATGAAAACTCAGGGGGATTATCATGAGTCAAGTTGTTAAGGAGAGCAAGCATTTCTGGGGATTTGCGGCTTCGCACTTTAGTTACTTCTTTATTTGGGCGATTACATATGGATTCTTGACGCTTTGGTTAGGTCAACAAGCTGGCCTATCAGGCGCGCAATCAGGGGTGGTCTTCTCATTGATGGCTGGAATGTCATTGCTGTTCCAACCGTTGTTCGGAGTTATTTCCGATAAGTTGGTCTTTAAAAAGACGTTGTTAATTACGATTGCAATTGCTGGAATCTTTATCGGCCCTTACTTCCAATGGGCCTTCATGCCAATCTTGGCCATCAGCCCAGTTTTGGCTTCAATCGTAACTGGTATTGTGTTGGCCTTCATCTTGAATGGTGGTGTGTCAGTTATTGAGCAGTACGTACAACGTGCCTCATTGGCAAACAAGTTTGAGTTTGGTCACTCGCGTATGGGTGGATCAGTTGCCGGAGCCGTATCAGCTTTGGTAGCCGGTCGTTTGTTCTTGTGGCAACCAAACGCTATCTGGTGGGCCTGCTCGGCGTCAGCTGTTTTGTTGACGATGTTGTTGTTGTTCTCAACGAAGATTAACTTCTCAAACGCAGCCGCTGCAATGGGTGCTTCAAACGAAAAGTTGACTAAGAAGGATATCTTCTCAATCTTCAAGTTGCGTAACTTCTGGATTTTGGCCTTGTTCTACATGGGTGCCTCAGCTTTGTTCGACGTGTTCGACCAACAATTTATCGTCTTCTTCAAGACGTTCTTTGAGACTGACTCACAAGGAACAATCATGTACTCATACATGAACTCAGCGCAAACAGTGATTGAATTGTGCTTGATGATTCCGATGCCTTACATCATCAACAAGATTGGTGCGCGTAACGGTTTGTTGATTTACGGATTCTTGACGTTCGTGCGTATCTTCGGATCAGCCATGGCACCATCATGGGAGTGGATTGTCTTCTTCCGTTTGCTAGCTGGTTTCGAAATGCCATTGTTGTTGGTTTCAATCATGAAGTACATCTCAGGCGCCTTCGACATCCGTCTGTACGCAACAGTTTACGCCTTGGCATCTAACTTTGCTAAGCAAATCTCAGTCTTTATCTTCTCAACAGTCGCTGGATCAATGTACGACAAGGTTGGTTACCAATCAACGTACTTGATGATGTCAGCTGTGGTTATGGTTATCACGTTGGTAGCCGTATTCTTCTTGGAGCGTGAGAAGAAGGTTAACCCAGTCGAAGAGGCAGCGGGTGGCCCCGTGGAGCAGGTAACTGAATCCCAGGCGTAACGCCAATTAACCCTTAAAAATTGTGAGAGATTTTTTAGGCTAATAATTCCAAAATTATCCCAGTAAGTCCAGCGAGGCTTGCTGGGATTTTTGTTTGATCGGAATTTTGAATCTATGACAAATGGCGAAATACATACCTATTTGTAATAGTAAACGCTCATAAAGTGCCTTTGGAAACCAAAAATTTAAAGTGCAACTACAGCGACTTGTTATTTTTGGTGAAGTCAATTTGTTTCAAAATCTTCTTGCTAGTCGTCTTATCCACGTTCTGAGGAGTGGTTACTAAACCACGGAAATAGTTGCGGATTGACCATGTAAAAAGCCACCGCAAACTAGTACAATGCGGTGGCTTTGATTAATGTCCGTTCAATTGGTTCAGATAAGAAATTGCTTCAGCCTTATTTAAGAAGCGTTTACGTATATGCTTGCCATCGATAGTTTTATCAACAGTATAACGATTACGTGGCTTCTCATAGGTCAGGCCAACGACTTGTTTAATATCATCATCTACAGTGTATTCGCGGGTCTTGGCTTCGATACGGGCTTTACGTGCAGCTAGTTGATTTGGGTTGTTCCGTTTTTCTGACTCTGCAGCGCGGCGCTGACGAGTGAACTCTTTTTCTAATTCTTGGCCTGTATTGTTATTGGCATAAATTGAGTCGATAACAAACATAGGTCGTCCGAACTGTTTAACAATCTTATGCCAGTTCGCTTGAGCAGCTGGAATATGATGGTGTCCGTGGACCACGCCAACGACGTTGTACTGCGTGAATATCTTGGCCAGCTGATTATTGGACAAAGCATACTTATCATTGAACGATTTGCTCTTTTTTGACAGCATGCTCAATTCATTGAAGATGGGGGCGTGACTAACTACAACTGTTGGTGTGGTGGTGTCATCTCCCAGGATTCGAATCAATTCATCGGCAATCCATTGCTGCTCAGTCGCCTGATTTGAAAAACGAATTGGGACCGTCAAACCAGCATAACGTACGCCGGCGTACATCGTACTTTCATTGTTCAACACCTTTAACTGTGGAAATCTAGACTGAACGTCATCGGCGATATAGGCATAGATGTCGTTGTCACCAGCAGGAAGTAGTGGCCATGCATCGTTTCCAAGATTCGCAACCAGCAATTGGAACCATTGATAGTCACGATACTTTGCCAATGTGTCGTCTTTCGACACGATCGTGCCAGCTAACACATCGGTCATATCGTGATTTCCAATAACGTATATCCCTTTGATATTTTTGTCAGACACGCGACCATCAGACGCGTCGCCGGCAATGATGTTGAAGTTATCATTGCTGAATGGTAACGAAGTCAGATTCTTATTTGCTACACCGGCGTGGATGTCGGATACAACGTTGATTTTATTGTTATTTGACGTTGGCAACACAATTTTGTAGTACGGATCAATAAGTTTAGGGTTTACTGAGTGTGCCGTATAGTTTTGACGTGCTTTAGACAATTCTGCGCCAACAACAGACTTTAACAAAATTTGCGTGTCGGGATCATCATATTGACCTTCATTTATATTAGACACAGCGCGCGAGTTAAACCCGGCCGCCGTTCCTGCAGGTAATAATTCCGACACGCGGGTCAGGTCTGTATCTGCAGACACATATAAATTCTCAAGATTCGTCCCTTCGGACAACGACATAACACCCGAACCATCGGTAGAAATCTGCAGATCATCAGTAACTTGGGCGATAAACTTCATGTATTCCGAGATGTAGCCTATAATACCGGTGAACCGATTGCTGTCGTACAGGAACTTACCAGCAAGATTAGCAGATAATGGACCGGTTGAGTCATGTTGCATCAGGCGCCCCAGAACTTGAATTTCAAATAAAGGATGTTCAAAGATTTTATGGTACTCAGCAGTTATGTGTGTTTCGTTTTTAGCGACGAACTCATCGACATCGGGTCCATAAGGATACATAACGCCGGCTTGCTGCATTAAAGCTTTGCCAATGTATGTTTTGATGTTATCTTCGTGGCTTTCTAAATACCGTCGAGTTTTCTCTGGGCTCAACATTGAGTAACGCGCGGCACGCTCGATATAGTATCGGGCCGTGTCATAGGGAATCGCAGAGAACACCAAATCATTAGCAACGATGCTGAATGTGTTCTCTTTAATGTTGTTCTCCAATGCGAAGTATCGATTCGCATATACCACCTTATTTACAGGTCGGCGTCTGTTCTGTGGGTATTGTTTTATTTGCTCCTCAATCAATCGGGGCAAGTTGTTGTTTTCGTTAGTCATATCACTAGCCTCTCTGCGAAACCGTGTACCACTTCCAGGTGTAGCGGTGCATAGATGGTTTTACAGACATATCTATATTTAAATATATACGTAGAAGAAAAATCCCCAGATCACGATTAAGTGAAATGGGGATTTTGTGTAGTGTCAGGATGTTCTCTGCCGTGTTTGATTATATCCATGACAATCAAACAAACATAGAATAACTTGGCTGCTGGCATAGGGGTGCGGGATTAGCGTAGCGATTGCAGGTAGGGAACTCACAAGTTCGGCCGACCGCCGGTTAGACAAGGCGATACGGAACCAGACCCTTAACCCAATTATTTGGGAGCTAGCCGGTGCTCGCGCCGGCGGAGTTGCCTAGATGCAATCTTTGTCGAAGCTAATCCCGCACCCCTATGCCTCGTCGCAACGCGACGACACGCTATAAACGTAACAACGCACCGTTTAAACTACCAACAACCAACATTTGTACGCAAAATTAAAACAACCGCTACATTTGTCCGGAATTAAAGAAATGCCCGAGAATAGGCGTTTTAAACGACTTAATCCGAACAACTAACGTGAATTAACTGTGATTTATATGTCCCAATTGTGAATTGTTCGAATTTGTTCTTGATTTGTACGGACAAGTGATTTAATATAATTCATGTAAACGATTACAAAACGCAAAATGATTCTCGTTTGAGGGGAAACGGAATAATGAATAAAGAACAAATTCAAAACGAAATTATGAACGGTCAAGCCGCTTTGGGAATTGAGTTCGGCTCAACTCGTATCAAGGCTGTCTTGGTTGCCACAGACTTCTCAACAATCGCTGTTGGAAGTCATGAATGGGAAAACAAGCTTGAAAATGGCGTGTGGACTTACTCACTAGAAGATATCTGGTCAGGTGTCCAAGATGCTTACCGCGATATGGCGGATCAAGTCAACATCGAATATGGCACAGTTATCCGTAACTTGTCATCAATTGGTTTCGCAGCGATGATGCACGGTTACATGGCCTTTGATAAGGGCGGCAACTTGTTGGTACCTTTCCGAACTTGGCGTAACGCCATCACGGGTCAGGCCGCTAGCCAATTGACAGAGTTGTTCGACTTTAACATTCCACAGCGTTGGAGCATCGCCCACTTGTTCCAAGCTATCTTGAACCAAGAGGCGCACGTGAAGGATATCGACTTCATGACGACGTTGGCTGGTTACGTGCACTGGCAAGTAACCGGTGAAAAGGTATTGGGTGTTGGGGATGCCTCAGGGGTCTTCCCAATCGATTCAAACACGGTCGATTATGACGAAGGCATGTTGAACAAGTTCAACGAGTTGAAGTCAGTCCAACAATATCACTGGACGTTACGCGACATCTTGCCAACGGTTAAGTCAGCTGGTGAAGAGGCCGGCCGCTTAACAGACGAGGGTGCTAAGTTGCTGGATCCAAGCGGTTTGCTGGTTGGTGGTGCGGTTGCCGCAGCACCTGAAGGAGACGCTGGTACAGGAATGGTTGCGACGAACTCAGTTAAGCAGCGTACGGCTAACGTGTCAGCTGGTACATCAGCCTTTGCCATGATCGTCTTGGAAAAGGCTTTGTCACAAGCCCACGAAGACATCGATATGGTCACAACGCCTGATGGTTCAGCAGTTGCCATGGTTCACGCCAATAACAGCTCATCAGAAATTAATGCTTGGGCTCGGATGTTTAAGCAATTCGCACAAGCTATTGGCGTTGAGTTGAGTGCCAATGACTTGTACGGTGCCTTGTTCCGTTCCGTTTTGGATGCCCGCCCAGACGCGGGTGGCTTGCTAAGCTACGGTTACCACTCAGGTGAAAACATCACGGGTGTTAACGAAGGTCGTCCATTGTTTGTCCGCACGCCAAATGCGGAATTCAACTTGCCTAACTTGATGCGCATGCACCTCTATTCAGCTTTCGGTGCCGTTAAGATTGGGTTGGACATCTTGAAGCAAGAAGATGTTGTGATGGACTCAGTTGTTGCCCAAGGTGGTATTTTCAACACACCAGTTGTTGGTCAAAAGATTTTGGCCGCAGTTATGGACGCCCCAGTGACGTTGATGACGAACGCTGGTGAAGGTGGCCCTTGGGGAATGGCAATCTTGTCACAATATGTGACGATGCGTGAAGCTGGTGAGTCATTGGCGGACTTCTTGGAGAACCGTGTCTTCGCGAACCAAGACAGTACAACGATGGCACCTGACCCAGTTGACGTCGCTGGTTTTGAAGAATTTATGGTCCGTTACAAGGACGGTATCGCGATCGAAAAGGCCGCCATTGATGCCATCTCGGACGAACCGGTAGTTGCAACAGTAGAGGAGGATGAAATTCATGTTGGAGAACTTGAAGCAGCGCGTGTATGAGGCAAACATGGCTTTGCCAAAGCACGATTTGATTAAGTTTACTTGGGGAAATGTTTCAGAAATTGATCGCGAAAGTGGTTTGTTCGTGATTAAGCCATCTGGGGTTGATTATGATGATTTGACGCCAGATGACATGGTTGTCGTTGATTTGGACGGGAATGTCGTTGAAGGAGATTTGAACCCTTCAAGCGACACGGACACACACCGTGTCTTGTACAAGGAATTCCCAGATATCGGTGGCATTGTGCACACGCACTCACCATGGGCTGTTTCATTTGCGCAAGCTGGCGTGGATATTCCAGCAGCTGGTACAACACACGCGGATACGTTCTACGGTGATATTCCAGCCACGTCATTAATGACGGAAGCTGAAATTAATGGGGCTTACGAGTTGGAGACGGGAAATGTCATTGTAAAGACGTTTGAAGACCGTTTCATCGACCCTAACGAAGTACCAGCGGTTCTGGTACAAGATCACGGCCCATTTGTTTGGGGACCAAATGCCGAGAAGGCGGTTTATAACTCAGTTGTGTTGGAGGAAGTTGCACAAATGGCCTACCACACCATGATGTTGAACCCACACAACGTGCACATGTCACAAACGTTGTTGGATAAGCACTACTTGCGTAAGCACGGTGCGAACGCCTATTACGGTCAAAAGAAGACAGAAGTTACTAACTAACATTCGGGAAATTACTTAAGGGGAATAATGATTATGTTTAACACTAACAACTACAAGTTCTGGTTTATCACGGGTTCACAATTCTTGTACGGACCTGAGACGTTGCAAGAAGTTGAATCAAACGCGAAGAAGATTGTCGATGGCTTGAATGAATCAGGTGTCTTGCCATACCCAGTTGAATTCAAGTTGGTGGCAACGACATCAGAAAACATTGCAGCTGCCATGAAGGAAGCTAACTTCGACGATTCAGTTGCCGGTGTAATTACGTGGATGCACACGTTCTCACCAGCTAAGAACTGGATCCGTGGTACGCAATTGTTGCAAAAGCCATTGTTGCACTTGGCAACGCAATTCTTGAACAACTTGCCTTACGACACGATTGACTTCGACTACATGAACACGAACCAATCAGCCCACGGTGACCGCGAGTACGCCTTCATCAACGCCCGTTTGGGTATCAACAACAAGATCATCTCAGGTCACTGGGCTGACCAAGAAGTGCAAGAAGCCGTTGCTAACTGGATGGACGTAGCAGTTGCCTACAACGAATCATTCAAGATTAAGGTTGTGACATTCGGTGATAAGATGCGTAACGTGGCTGTTACTGACGGTGACAAGGTTGAAGCACAAATCAAGTTCGGTTGGACGGTTGATTACTGGGCTGTTGGTGATTTGGTTGAGGCGGTTAATGCCGTTAACCCTGACGACATCGATGCTAAGTACGCTGAATTGGAAAAGGAATACGACTTCGTTATCGGCGACAATACACCAGAAAAGTTTGAGCACAACGTGAAGTACCAATTGCGTGAGTACTTCGGTATCAAGCACTTCATGGACAAGAATGGTTACACGGCCTTCACGACCAACTTCGAAGACTTGTTCGGTTTGGAGCAATTGCCAGGTTTGGCAGCACAATTGTTGATGGCTGAAGGTTACGGATTTGCTGGTGAAGGTGACTGGAAGACGGCTGCCTTGGTACGCTTGATGAAGATCATGGCCCACAACGAGTCAACGGTCTTCATGGAAGATTACACATTGGACTTCCGTAAGGGTCACGAAGCTATCTTGGGCTCACACATGTTGGAAGTTGACCCAACGATTGCTTCAGACAAGCCACGTGTTGAAGTTCACCCATTGGGAATCGGTGGTAAGGACGATCCTGCACGTTTGGTCTTCACTGGTATGGAAGGTGACGGAATCGACGCCACGATGGCCGACTACGGTAACGAGTTCAAGTTGATGTCATACGATGTAACTGGTAACAAGCCAGAAGCTGAAATGCCTCACTTGCCAGTGGCTAAGCAATTGTGGACGCCTAAGCAAGGTTTGAACAAGGGTGCTGTTGGTTGGATGTCAGTTGGTGGTGGTCACCACACGGTCTTGTCATTCAAGATTACAGCCGAGCAATTGCAAGACTTGTCAAACATGTTCAAGTTGACTTACGTTGACATCAAGGACTAATTAATTAAAAACAAACCCAAAACGTTTTAACTTAACAAATTAACGAACACTCTCAAAATACATCTCGAAAATAACTTAAAAATCTCAAAAGCAAAAGCGACGTCCCCAAAGGCGTCGCTTTTGTGTGTAGGTGGGAACCAACTGACCGGGGTCGTAGCCTCCGACAAAGCTCAAAATCGGCAACCGAATGGCGCGGACGCCATTCAGCGGGGCAAATAATTCCCCCTAAGTCCTCAAGGCCTGTGTGGACTTTACTGAATGACGCCGGCCATGCGGCATGTTGCCGAGTTTTGAGCGCTCCGGCTACAACCCCGGTCAGTTGTGGTAGCCAAGATGTGTTTAGCAGCGATGTATAAGTCATAGAAAAGTTATATTTGTGCGGACAAAATCGGGTAAAATGAATGGTGGAGGGATTTAACATGTCTGATTTAACAACAAAGGTAACCCTTGCTGATGGCCATGAGATGCTGTTGCAAGGACTTGGATTATATAAGGTCACAAGCCAAGCGGAGCTAGCTGGTGTCGTCCAGTCGGCCTGGGAAAGTGGTTATCGTCTATTTGATACGGCGCAGATGTACAAGAACGAGGGGATGCTGGGGGCTGCAATTAAGGAGCTCTCATTACCACGTGACGAGATGTTTGTGACGACAAAGGTCGCAGAAGCTAATCAAGGTTACGATGCAACGTTGGCCTCTGTGGAAGCCTCATTACGCGAACTAGATATGGACTACGTTGACTTGCTATTGGTTCACTGGCCATTACACCAACACTTCTTTGAGACGTGGCGTGCTTTTGAACGGTTGAAGGATGAAGGGTTAGTGAAGTCGATTGGTACGTCAAATTACGGCATGGTTCACTTGCAATATTTGTCAACCAAGGCCAATGAACAACCCGTGGTTAACCAAGTCGAGAACCACCCTCATTTGACGCAGGACGCCTTGTTGCAGTATCACCAAGATAATCACATTGTGACGCAAGCATGGGCGCCATTGGGCCGTGGATCAGTTTTGGCAGAGCCTGTGATTGTTGACATTGCAGCGAAGTACCAAAAGTCACCCGCGCAAGTTGTTTTGCGCTGGCACGTCCAACGTGGCACAAGCATTATTCCAAAGTCATCACGTCCTGAGCGTGTAGTTGAAAACGGTAATGTTTATGACTTCGCACTAACTGACGAAGAAATGGCGTTGATTACTGCCTTGAACAAGTTCGAGCGTATCAGCCAAGAACCAGAACAGGTTTACGAGCGTGGGGCTCAGTATCCACATTAAAGCAGTTGCATAATTAGTTTAAAAATCCCGAAAAGCGCTATTTTCGGGATTTATTGCTATCTAAACGAAAAAAAGGGGTCATGGGTATGGCAAAGCATCAATTGTTGAATAAGTATAAATATCAACTTAATGAGGCAGTCGAGCGCCGAACCGTTGGCTTGGAGCGAGAATATCAACGACGCATCAACGATGAAGCGACAGTTGTTACAAATCTATCCCCAAAGCTGTTTAATCAAAGCGAGTTAGGCGGTTCAGCAGATCCTCTTTTTATGGTGATGACTCAGCAAATAAAACAGTTACGCGCAGGAATTGCTCAAAATTCCTTGCAACTCACGATTTTAAAACAGGCATTGTCAGATGACGAACGAAGCCATTTAGTGAAACGGTTGGTGGTTGATGAAATTATATATACCAATGCAATTGAGGACGTATCAGTTGATGCAACCGCGTTGGAGGCGGTGGTTAATAATCCGGTGAAGCGGGTAACTGCACGATTGTCGGGTAGTGCGAGACGGTATCTGGCTGTATCCAACCGTGCCCCACTCGAAATTGCCAAGTTGTTAGATTTCAGAGTGATTTATGATGATCTGTTAGAAAATGAAATTGGCAATGCTGATTTACCAGACGGTCGATTATTTCGTGACAGAGAAGTCAGAATAGGTACACCATTTAAAACGACTCACGAACCACCAAAAACAGAAATAGAAATTAATGAAGTCCTGATGGCAGTGATTTCATTTAGAAATACGTTGTCTGTGGACCCGGTTTTTAAGGCGATTATTACGCATTTTATGTTTGAGAATACTCATCCATTTAATGACGGCAATGGTCGGTTTGGACGATACTTACTCGCTAGTGATCTAGCACAGTCCTTGGATGAATTAACCGGCTTATCTATATCTACCGAGATTTCAAAAAATGTGCGCAAGTACTATAAAGCGTTTCAAGAAGCAAGCAGACCGAGTAATCGGGCTGAAGCAACGCTATTTGTGCAAGAGATGCTGGCAATAATCATTGCTGCACAACAGCGGATGATTGCATACTTGAATAACTAATAAAACTGTAGGCAGACTCTCTGAGGGTCTGCCTTTTTCGTGCTCAATCTCAAGTTAAACGAATCAAATTAAGAACATCTCGGCTGCTGGCGTGGTGGGTGGGGTGTGACGTAGTGATTATAAGGGGTGAACTCACAAGTTCGGCCGACCACCGGTTAGATAAGGCGAGCAGACCCTAACCCTTAGCGCAATTAGTTGGGAGCTAGCCGGTGCTCGTGCCGGCGGAGTTTACCCCTTATAATCTTTGGCGAAGTCACGCCCCACCCACCATGCCTCGGCGCGAAGCGGCGACTTGCAATGAACAATAAAACGACCCGCCAAAAATAAATTCAACGACTTTGCGACATTTTGCGCCCCTCGTTTCGTTAGTATAGGTGTCAGCAAATAAAGCTGATAACTCAGAACGAGTCGAAGTGGCCACGGGTACTCAAAATCAAAATACGGAGGACAGCAAAAATGTCAGAAAACCAAGTAATGGAAGTTGTTAAGGTACGTTTCACGGGAAATCACCCCGCCAACGACAAGATGATCACTCGGACGTTCTACGTCAAGCCAGGGACGGCGGAGGCGCAATTGCGTCAGCTCGCCAAGGTTGTCGAGGTATTGGGTGTGGAACCAGCTGTGACGGAAATCAAGGTCGTCGCCGCCAAGAACGTGCCGGTTGTTGCGTAATTCAAAACGAGGAGGAAATTAACATGAAGACATTAGATTTGGTATTTGCAGCTAAGAACACGGACAAGCCAGGGGCTAAGGCACACTGGAAGTTGAAGGATGTTGATGAGAATTTGGCACCGGCCGCGGTTGAGCAAGCCATGCGTGACTTGGCCAGCTTTGACTTCCTGGTCGACGCTAAGGGCGTGCAACGCTTTGGTGACCCAATCGGTGCAGCTTATGTCGTAACCCAGAAAGAATTGTTGTTTTAAACTAATTAGATAAGTGAGGCTACGCCCTGTTGTTTATCAATCTTAAATGATAAACAACAGGGCGTTTATATTTGGTTAGCAATTAATAAGAAAAATTTTAGTTGATATTTAAAAGCATCTTTAAATCACAAAGTATTATCGTCCTTCTTTTGTTCAAAAAATAATCATCTTATTTCTTTAGACTTTTAAACTAAAAGAGTGTGGAGGAAAGGATTTTGAGAAGAGAATATGGTGTTGATTTAGCGAGAATAGTGGCCATTTTTATGGTTTTTTTGATTCACAATCTTTGGAACGGTGGCGTTCTGGAGGAGACATACAAATCAAGAGCTTTTTTTAGCATGTGGTATATTGAAAATTTAGGGATTGTTGCAGTTAATATGTTTGCGATGATTACAGGATATTTAATGGCCACAAGAAAAATTAATTATGAGCGATTATTTAATGTAGTTGTTCAAACAATGTTTTGGTCTATCTTTATTGTATTTGCGTGCATTCCATTTGTAGAAAAAATTACATTGGGAAACATTTTGGAAAATGTTTTATCAATTTTTTCTGTGAGATATTGGTATGTTAACGCGTACATTGGAATGTTGTTAATGGCGCCGTTTCTTAATAAGGGGATGCAGCATTTGTCGGAGTTATACTTGACTAAATTGATTGTTGGCTTCCTAATTGTTGCATGTACGTTAGGATACGTTGATGGTTGGTTTTTATTGAGTGGTTACTCTAGCTTTTGGTTAGCCATAATGTATATGGTTGGTGGATACCTAAAAATATATAAACCGCTCCAAAAAATACAAACGAAATATTTGATGACTTTGTTTTTTGTGATGCCGGTTGCGTATTTAGTTGGTGAATTTTACGTTTCAGAGATGGGCTATGGCCCGTTAAGGATAATAAGCTATAATTCCCCATGGGTGTTTGTGCAAAGTGTTGCCCTGTTTGAATCAATAAGACGTTTTAAATTGCCTGATTCGAAAGGACGATTTGTGGCGGGATTAGGTTCATTGACTTTTGGTGCGTATATTATCAATGGATCTTATCTTTATGACTTATTAAAAAATCAACTGGAGTGGGTTAAGTCTTACAATCCTGTACAGCAATTATTATGGGTTTTAGGGATAACGACGATAATGTTCTTAGGAGCTTTGGTGATGGAATTTACCAGAATGCAATTATTTAAACGATGTGGGATAGATAAACTTATCCATAGTGTATTCGTTGGAATTGAAAACAGATTCCATAAATTAGTTATCTTGTTTGTTCGTCAGAGAGATGCTGAACTGTGATCTGTCGTTGCGAAAAGCTGATTGTCCACTATTCTAGACGAATTTCAAACGGTCATCCAGAAATGGATGACCGTTTTTTGACCATTTGCGACTAAATATAGCAGAATAAGTGAATTCGCTTGCAAGCGCTTTCAAAATGAGTATTATAGTTGATGTAGAGGTTGGTTGTATCGATAAATTAACTTATTTATTTTATATTAGTTCAGGAGAACGGAAACATGACAAATGAGAAAAAGTCACTTTCAACAAGTCTGATTTATTTCTTTGGTGCCTTGGGTGGATTGCTTTTCGGTTATGACACAGGTGTTATTTCAGGAGCTATTCTTTTCATCGAGAAGCAATTGAATTTGGGTTCATGGCAACAAGGATGGGTAGTGTCAGCGGTTTTGCTGGGAGCTATCATCGGAGCAGCTATTATTGGACCTTCATCAGATAAGTACGGTCGTCGTAAGTTGTTGATGGTCTCATCACTTATCTTTATCGTTGGTGCGTTGGGATCAGCCGTCGCTCATAACTTTGAGTTGTTGGTTGCCTCACGTATCGTTTTGGGAATCGCCGTTGGTGGTGCATCAGCGTTGATCCCAACTTACCTGTCAGAATTGGCACCCGCCGACAAGCGTGGTGGAATCGGAACCATGTTCCAATTGATGATCATGACCGGTATCTTGTTGGCCTACATTTCTAACTACGCGTTGTCAGGCTTTGACCTTGGTTGGCGTTGGATGTTGGGATTGGCCGCTGTACCATCAATTTTGATGTTCTTTGGTGGTATCGCATTGCCAGAGTCACCACGTTACTTGGTTCGTAAGGGTCAAGAAGACGAAGCTTTGGCTGTTTTGACAAAGTTGCAAGACAACTCAGAAGCCGCTAAGGATGAATTGGCTGACATTAAGTTGCAAGCATCAATGGCTAACGGTGGTTTCAAGGAATTGTTTGGTTTGATGGCCCGTCCGGTCTTGGTAATGGCCATGGGATTGGCAATCTTCCAACAAGTCATGGGATGTAACACGGTTTTGTACTATGCCCCAACAATCTTTACTGATGTTGGTTTTGGTGTCAGTGCCGCTTTGATTGCCCACATTGGAATTGGTGTCTTTAACGTTATCGTGACATGGGTTGCCATGAAGATGATGGACAAGGTTGACCGTAAGAAGATGTTGATCTGGGGTGCTTGGGGAATGGGTATTTCACTCTTCATCATGTCATTCTCAATGCACTTCTCAGGTCAATCACAAGCCGCAGCTTACATCTGCGCGATTGCATTGACGATTTACATCGCTTTCTTCTCAGCAACTTGGGGACCAGTTATGTGGGTGATGATTGGTGAGTCATTCCCAT
>ERZ841120.513-NODE-513-length-26056-cov-5.176186_pt1 | contig 26056 bp, 25 predicted proteins | sample MGYA00519572_ERZ841120 | MGnify/ENA primary metagenome ERZ841120 (study PRJEB31850, sample SAMEA3708890) | human gut metagenome | biome: human gut; feature: human-associated habitat; material: faeces | place: China | collected 2014 ...
CCCGGTTACGGGCAAAACGTCGATTCTTGGGATTTGCCCGTAAAATGCAGTCTTCGGTTACGGGCAAAACGTCGATTTTTGAAATATGCCCGTAAAATGCAGCACCCGATTACGGGCAAAACGTCGATTTTTGAAATCTGCCCGTAAAAGCCAGTTCTCGGTTACGGGCAAAACGCTGATTCTTGGGATTTGCCCGTAAAAGCCAGCTCCCGGTTACGGGCAAAACGTCGATTTTTGAAATCTGCCCGTAAAATGCAGCACCCGGTTACGGGCGAAACCTCACGTTGCATATAAAACCCGGATGATTCGCAATAAATCGCAAGCATCCTGATTTTTTAGCCGTCTCAAGGGTTATTGGTAGCGCAATCATTTGTTTCTGTGTTATCCTTAGGTAAATAATTAAGGACGGGTGAGATAACGTGAAGCTGTTGGTTACAAAAGAAGGAAAAGCAACATTTGCAGTCGGAATCGTTTTGGTTTTGTCGGGGCTTTTGATGACGAATCCCGTTAATGAAGATAGCATGATCGTTTCGATCATCATCGGCATGACGGCGCTCATCAAAGGTGGATTCGAATTTTATTTACGACATGTTTTCTTCAAACACTATGGCAATCATCTCAAGCAGCTTGTTGCAATGGGAATAGTCAACATCATCATAGGGTTGATCATGACCATCCCTCCTTACCCGTCGCTTCATATGACGGCATATTTGTTTACCTTCATGTATATTTCAGGGGCGATTTCTCAACTGACGGTCATCAAGCATCTCAGCTTTTCAGGCAATGATTATTATGTGGTGCTTTTGGGCTTGAACTATATGGCGTTAGCAATGGGAATCTTCCTGCTGCTGAGTCCGCTTTTTTCTGATACTTTAATCAAGTGGCTGGTTGCCGTTTATCTGATTGTGGCAGGATTCGTGCATATCGTCGGTGCTTTTTGTGAACCGAAATCCGGCAGATAAAAAAACTTGAGCTTATCATTACCATTAGTTATCAATTATGTGATACGATATAATCGTAAATTGATAAAGGATGGCGATTGTTATGGAAACAATTCAACACAAATTTAATTGGTTCAGTTTGGTTGTAGGTGTTATTTTGTTTGTGGCAGGCATAGTCACATTCATTCATCTAGGTACAACGCTTGAGTTCATCTCTATTATCATAGGTGCAACGGCAGTTGTTAAGGGTTTGTATGAATTATGGTTCAAGCACGTTCTTGATACGACGACCGAAGAAAAGACGCTTGGTCTTTTTGCAATGGGAATCGTTGATCTCGTGCTTGGCTTCCTGTTCATTTTCAAAGCTGCAACTGGTGCACAGGTCGTAGCGTATATTTTTGCTTTGTGGTTCATCTTCGACGCAATTGTTCAGCTTGCTGCTTCAAAGCAGTTTAAAAACGCCGGCAAAGCACACTACGTCTGGATGATCGTATTGAACGTCATTGCCCTGATTTTAGGCATCGCATTATTGTTCAATCCGCTCCTTGCCAGCATCGCAATCGTGTGGATCGTTTCAATCTACTTGGTTGTCACAGGCATTTCGCAGTTTATATCTGCATTCTAATTTGTCTGCGAACGAGCCCCGTTTCGGTTTGAAACGGGGTTTTTTGTCAAATTCAGTGCGGCATCCTGATTCCGAAAACGAATGCGGATTTTTTGAAAAATGCAGTGGCGCAACCTGAATTCAAAAAACAAATGAGGCTTTCATCTCTGCATTTGGCAGAAAAATTGGTGGATGTGTTCGCATCGAAAACGTGACGTCTTGCGGTTTCTTTTTGACCGCTTGGTTCAAGATGCTTGTAATCAAGCAAAGTTTAAACATATAATAGTTCCATCAAGCAAACAAAGGGGGAATTTAGCTATGAAAGAAAGGGCAATTGAAGTTTCGAACCTCAAAAAATATTTTAAAGACGTCAAAGCCGTCGACGACATCAGCTTCTCGGTCGAACAAGGCGAACTGTTCGGTTTTCTCGGCGTCAACGGTGCCGGAAAATCGACCGTAATCAATATTTTGTGCACCTTATATAAAAAAGACGGCGGAAGCGTGCGTGTTTTGGGAAACGAGGTCGGAAAGGACGATGAAAAAATTCGGCAGGACATCGGGATGGTTCATCAGGAAAATTCCCTTGATGAGCTGCTGACGGTCAAGGAAAATCTGCAGATTCGCGGGGGGCTTTATGGCGAGACTAAGGAAAATCTCAGGAAAAATTTTGACAAAGTCGTCAAACTTCTTGGGTTGAAAGATTTTTTGAACAGACCGTACGGAAAACTTTCCGGAGGTCAAAAACGCAGGGCAGAGATTGCGGCGGCACTGATGCACGAACCCAAGATTCTGTTTTTGGACGAACCGACGACGGGACTTGATCCGGCAACGAGAAAGAAGGTCTGGGAAGCAATCGTTTCTTTGCAAAAAGAACTTGGGATGACCGTCTTTTTGACGACGCATTACATGGAAGAAGCTGCCAATGCAAAGCACGTCTGCATCATCGATCATGGCAAGGTTCTGATGTCCGGAACGCCATTTGAGTTGAAGAATACATACGTCAAAGACATTTTGCGACTTTATTTTGAACCGGAAAAAAAGGATGAAGTCAAAGAGTCTGCAGCAATCAAAGCTCTGCATTTGACAAAGGAAACGGACGACATGATCGAAGCAGAACTTGAATGCACGAAGGACGCATTGGACGTTTTGGAGAAAATCAGAGGAGAAATCAAAGGTTTTGAAGTCGTTCAGGGAACGATGGACGATTTGTTCATCAACGTGACAGGGGGAAATAAAAATGCATAAATTTTGGAATTTGGTGAAGAGACATTGTCTGGTGTTCCTTCGCGACAAGACTGCCGTGTTCTTTTCGTTTTTGGCGATGATCATCATCATCGTGCTGATGGGCGTCTTTTTGTCCAAGATGAACGTTGACAGCATTTTGAGCCTTTTGGAGCAATTTCGTCGTTCAAAAGCAACGGCAACGGACAGGAAGAATGCGACGGAACTCGTTAATTACTGCATCTTGGCCGGAATTTTGATGACGAATTCGCTGACCGTATCCACCAGCGTGATCGGAATATACATCGACGACATCAAGAGTCATGCGATTGATTGCTTTTATTCGGCGCCGGTCAAGCGCAGCATTGTCTCGTTGTCATACATCGCAGCGGCAATGATGATTTCGATGATGATGTGTCTGGCAACGCTCGGCGTTTTTTTGGCATTTATCGTTTTAGACGGCGGAGAGATGCTTTCGCTGACGAGTCTGCTGAAGGTTATCGTGGGAATTGCGCTCAACGTCGTTTTGTTTTCGATCGGCGCGTATGGAATTTCGCTTGGGCTCAGAAGTTCAAAGGGCTGGTCGACGCTTGCAAGCATTTCCGGAACGCTGGTCGGATTTTTGGGAGGAGTATATTTGCCGATGGGCTTTCTTCCAAAAGGCGTTGCGAGTGTTTTGAAGTTTTTGCCTTTTTTGCACGGCGCATCGATTTTGCGCAAAGGCTGCGTTCAAGCCGCGTTGGATAAGACGTTTGCCGGTTGTCCGTCAGAAATTGCGACAAATTATCAGGAATATGTCGGCATTACCGTCAAAGCCGGCGGACACGTTTTGAGCACGGCTGCACAGGTCGGAATCATGACATTGTGGCTCGTTGCAGCGTTGGCAGCCGTTTTTGCAATTTCGCGGAGGAAGCATTTGAGCAGATGAAAATTATGATATCGCCTGCAGACGACGAGGAATAAGAAATTATTATAAAATGCAGTGCCTGATAAATCAGCGCACCAAGCTATTTGGGGTTATTGCCATCATGGAAAGCGATAGCATGCATATGAAGAAAACCGGATGATTTGCAATTGATTGCAAATCATCCGGTTTTTCAATCTGAGGAATATTTTTTCCGGCCTCTAGACCAAAAATTATTTTAGAAAACCTTGAACGGAGGCACAGGATTTGCCTGCGGATGATTGAAGTTGAAAGTTTTGAGACTTTCAAAATCTTCTTGCTTGATCCATGTTGTAGCAGCACCGGCAATCATGAGATTGATTTCGACGTCTTCCTGGTCTCGTTCCGTGAACGGAATGACCACGCATGGCTTTTGCTGGCTGCGGAACAAAGCAAGCTCATATGCGCAGCCGTCGTCAATGTTGTCGAGATCGTACAGGAAAACGCCGATGTCGCTTGTTGCAACGGCAGTGCAGTCGTTTTGGAACGTGGCAGCGACCCATTCCGGCGTTCCAAAGACGCCTTCCGGATCGTTGTCCACGGTCGCGTCCTTGTACTGGAAGTCAAACGGAAAGTGAATAACGCCGACGGTTTCGTTTTGGTTAAGATATTCGCGCGCTTTTTTTGCGCGTTCTTTTTGAACGTCGTTGAACCATGGCGTGGCAAGATAGATTTTTGTCGTCGGACTTTTTGCAAGACCTTTGTCGATCATAATTTTTCCTCCTTGCGTGCATGTCGGCACGTTAATGTGAAATGCAGAGCGTGATTGCTGCTTTGATGCAAGCGAGCAAGTCAGTATTCGTCCGTTTTCAAATAGTGCGAGTAGTAATCGACTGAAACGCGGGTTCCGTCAACCGTCAGGCGAGTCACCGAACCGTTTTCGGGACTGACGGTGATATCGACTTCGGGATCAAAACGGTGGACGATGCTTCTGATCGTCGTTCCGTGGCTGACGATCAAAATGTTGCAGCCGTCATCTGCAATCTTGTCAAGATATTCAAAACCGCTTCCGACGCGTTCCCAGAATTCCTGGTTGTTTTCGGCCTGGTGGAACGGATCGGCTTCCTTGCAAAAGTCGCGCGCATCTTCAATCGAGTACGTTGAGATCAGCTCTTTGAAAGTGCGGCAGTTATGCGAGGCACCGATCATCAGCCAGGCCTGATTGAAATCGGATCCTTCGTAATAGCCGTAGCCTTGTTCACGGAAATTTTCAAGTGTGATCGGAACGGGCTTTTCATTGTCGTTTTCGGACAGAATATAGTTGCAGGTTCTCATTGCGCGCGTCGTATCGCTGTGAAACGCGTACGCAAACTTGATTCTTTTAAGGCGCCGACCTGCTTCATGCGCATCTTCAATGCCCTTTGGGGTGAGCGGCGAATCGCACCACCCTTGCATTCGATTATAGCGATTTAAAATCGTTTGTCCATGTCTTACCAGATATATTTTATAGCTCATTAGAAATCCTCCGAAAAAAGTATATCATCATCGGCAAAAACGCGCTACTCGTTCATTTTGCTCAAGACGGCCCGCAGCCTTGGCATGATGTCTTTGTCGCAGGAGAACAGAATGTGATCTCCGAGCCGAATCTGAGTCGAGCCGTGCGGTGAAATTGCCTTGCCATTTCTGAAAATTCGACTGATGGTGATGTTTTCGACGAACGGAATCTGACTGACTTCGATTCCGTCAAATTTGGCATTGTTGACGACGACTTCGTAAAGGCGCGAATTGCCGGTAATCATTTGAAGCGTTGACGGCGTTTCGATGACGGCGCTCATTAAACCGACGTTCGTGTCGAAAATATTGAGCGTTTCGACGCCGGCAGAAGCCAGCTTGTGATCCATCTCGGACATGCTTTGCGGATCTGTATTTTCCAGTTCGCAGATGACGCGCTTGACGCCGTATTCCTTGGCTTTCAAGGCCAGGTTGACGTTCATCTGCGGGTCGGTGTAGCCAAGGACCAGGATGTCCGTGTCAAATACAGAGCTGTCAATCAAGTCCTTCGGATCAATGCTTGTCAGCAGGCTGACGTTGCCCTTGTAGCGGTAAGTGTCGTAGTTTTCCTGTTTATGAGTATAGATCGAAACGTCATACCAGTCCGAGTTGAGCCGTTCTGTGGCGTTGATCGTCACAAGGTTTGCGCCGATGATGTGAACCGTTGTTTTCTTCATGTCTTCCGGTTCGGACGAAAGGAGGCGGTTGAAGCAAAGCGGACCGAAAAGACAGGTCAGGATGCCGGCAATGAGGAACGCGCCTGATTGCTGGCTTGTGATGACTTTAAGGTCTTCTGCGACCGTCAAGACTGCCAGAACGAGCGTAATCGTCGTTCCGGAAAGAATTGCGCCGGCCATGGCGTTTTGGCGTTTGAAACGCAGCCGCAATCCGAAGAAGGCCGGAAGCTTGGCCAGGACGAACGCCAAAAAGAACAACGGAATCAAAACGATCGTCTTTGGATCCGCCAAAAGACTCGGAATGTCGAGCTTGACTCCGGTCAGGATGAAGAAGAAAGGAATCAAGAAGCCGTATCCGATCGCATCCAGCTTTTGCTGCGTGGATTCGCTCGGAGAAAGAAGCTTGATGACGATGCCGGCAACGAACGCACCCAAGATGTTTTCTGCACCGACGTGTTCAGCCAGGACGACCAGAGTGATGATGACTGCAAACGACAAACGCATGTCGATTTGCGTAGTTGATTTATTGAATTTGGAAAGAGCCGGGAAGAACCAGCGAAAGTGCCTGAAAATCATGGCACCGGCAATGAACAACAGGCCGATGAGCCAAATCTGACTTCCTCTGCCGGCAACGACGGAGCTGTAGATCGTCAGAGAAAGCAGCGGGACGATTTCGCCTAAAACCGCAATCAGAAGAATCGTCTGACCAAGCGGCCTTGACAGAAGTTCATTTTCCTTCAAAACTGAAATGACGACACCGAGCGCGATTGTCGAAAAAAGGATCGTTGCCAGCAAGACGTTCGTGAACAGGCCGGTGAATTTAAAGAGAAACGCAAGCGCAAAAGCTGCGGCAAAGCTCAAGGCGTAGGCCAGGACGGCGACTTGGACCGGCGTGATTTTGGGCGTGTCGTCTGCTTGCTTTTGTTCGAGCTTCGTCAACGGAGCGTTGTTTTTTTTGAAGAGCGAAAAATCGATTTCCATGCCGCTCAAAAACAGCAGCAAGATTACGCCGAACGTGGACATGTTCGTCAGAATCGAATCGATGTGCACCAGGTTGAGACAGCTTTTGCCGATAATGATGCCGACGATGATTTCGGCAACGGACGTCGGCAAAAGCTTGATGTTGAAACGTGCCAGAATCATCGGCGTTGCAAAGGCTGCAATGACTGTGATCATTAATGAAATATCCATGGAATCATCCTTTCTGAGTATTTTCTTTATTGTATCAGTTTAGATTGATTTTTTCTTGAAGAATGACCGCTTTGAAAAGGCTTAAATTTCGCTTTGAAGGGTGAAATATGCTAAAATAGATTACTGAAAATTTCTGAAAAGGGAGCGTTCAAATGGCCGACATCATCAAAGAACAAGAACAAAAGCGCATGGATTACGTCGTTGAAAAAATAGAAAATGAAGAAGAAACTGCCAAAAAGAAAATTTCCAGGGCATCTGCCGATACCAAGGCGATTCAGGCTGATTTCAAAAACAACGTTCGCATCAAAACGGGGACGTATTCCGGCATGATGGAAACGGCTTTGACCGTCAGGCAGCAGCAGATGCAGCTTGAAGAACGCGAAAACAGTCGCAATCAGGCTGCGCATCGTTTGGAAATTCTTGAACGGATGGAAAAGAAGCCTTATTTTGCGCGCGTCGATCTGAGCGAACAGGGCGAAGACAAAAAAGAAACGATTTACATCGGATTGGCGACTTTTTCGAACGGTCCGGACGAATTTCTCGTATACGATTGGCGTGCGCCGATTTCAAGCGTTTATTACGATGGAGGTCTCGGCAAAACCACTTATGCGACGCCTGACGGGGAGCGCGAGGTTGACGTGGCCCTGAAACGCCAGTTCATGGTCGATGACGGCAAGATTCTGACTGTATTTGACACGGATGAAACGGTGGGCGATCAGATGCTGCTTGAGGTTTTGGATGAATCTTCCGACGTCAAAATGAAGAGCATCGTTACGACGATTCAAAAAGAACAAAACAAGATTATCCGCGATACGAAGTCTGATCTGTTGTTCGTTCAAGGGGCAGCCGGTTCCGGAAAAACGTCGGCCGTGCTGCAGCGCGTGGCTTATCTGCTCTATCGTTATCGCGGTAATTTGAACTCCGGGCAGATCATCCTGTTTTCGCCCAATCAGCTGTTCAACGACTACATCGATCAGGTCTTGCCGGAACTCGGCGAACACAACATGGTACAGATGACCTACTATCAGTATACGCAGCACCGCCTTCCGAAGATGCACGTCGAAACGCTCAAGGAACGTTTTGAAGAAGATAATCACGGAACAAACAAGAAAATCAGGGTCATCAAGGACAGTTTGAAGTTTTTTGACGCAACGACCGCATATTCAAACTATTTGGAAAGAAACGGGATGCGTTTCAAAAACATCATGCACAACGGCGAAATTTTCTTCTCGCGCAAGGAAATCAAGTCGATTTACTATAGCTTTAATGAAAATTATCATCTTGGCAATCGCCTGGAAGCAACGCAGGAAGAACTGCTCAAACGCTTGAGTTCAAGGGTTGGGCAAGAAGCCAGAACCGATCGCGTTCAAAAAGCCGTTCAGGATTTGCCGGCACAGGAACTTAATGCCTTGTACGGTGATCATCCGCGCAACTTTGTCGATGGCGACAAGGAACTCCTCTTTTTGTGCAAGCAATACGTGACGAAGGAATTCATGAAAATCAAGCGCACTATCGTCAAGAAACGTTTTTTGAACGTCAATGCTCAGTACGTTCATTTTTTGCGACACGTTCCTTCTTTGCTCGATCTTTCAAAGTTCGACGTTTCGGATGACGAATGGCAAAAAGGGGTCGAAAACACGATTGATCAAATCAAAAAGCGCAGTCTGCCGATGACGGACGTGTCCTGCTTCTTGTATCTGTACGACCGCATCACCGGCAAGAAGGGCGATATCAGAATGCGACACGTCTTCATCGATGAGATTCAGGATTATACGGCATACCAGCTTGCATATCTCAAGACGGAATTTCCGCGCGCCCGCTTCACGATGCTCGGCGATCTGAATCAGGCGATTTTCACGAAGGAAAACAGCCACAGCCTGCTGTCTGAGCTTTCGACGATGTTTGACAAGGACAGGACCAACGTGGTTCAGCTGACAAAATCGTATCGTTCAACCAAGCAGATTACCGATTTTACCAAGGAAGTGCTTGTCGATGGCGAAAAAGTCACTGCATTTAACCGCAACGGATTCTTGCCGACGATGACGATCGACGCTGACGGGGAACGCCTCGTTGAAGACGTCAAAGAACGTTTGCTTCAAAACGATGCTTTGAAGCTGACGACGGCCATCATCTGCAAGTCGCTGCAGGAATGCGAATGTCTGACCGAACAGCTTAACGTCAAAGGCGTCAAGGCAACGCTGATCAGAACCGAAAATCAGCGCCTCGTTCCCGGGACGATTGTTGTCCCTTCATATTTGGCCAAGGGTCTGGAATTTGACGCCGTCATCATGTGGAATGCCAACAAGGAAAACTATCATGAAGAAGATGAACGCCAGCTGGTCTACACGATCTGCTCACGTGCCATGCACCGATTGGACATCACCGTTGTCGGTGAAATGTCGCCGCTGTTTGACCGGGTTCCAAAAAATTTGTACGAAATGATTGAAAAATAGCAAGGAGGCTGGGAAAAAGTCCCGTTTCCCTCTTGAATTACATGAAATGTCGAACAAGAGAAGTCGCAAGTCGACTGATTTTGTCCGGCATTTTTTATTTAATTCAAGCGGTATTTTTTGTCGGAAAATTCAGAGCTTCATTGTTTATCGGGAAAAATAGATTGTGCACAATATAATTAGTTTTTGGCTATAAAAACATATCTCTATTGCCAATGAGAACAAATTTTGATAATATATCCTTCGTAAATATTTCAAAAACAGGGGGAAGTATTTTGAAGAAAAAAGTTATGTTGGCAGCGGCCATGCTCTTGATGGTTGGAGATTTGAGCGCATGCGGCCCAAATAAGGAAAAGATTTTGCAAAAGACGATCGATAGCCAAAGCAAGATCAAGAGTGGCGAATTGGACAGCAACGTTAGCGTAATTGCCAAGGCGGATGGCTATTCCAAGAAGATTTTGATGGATCTGGACGTAACGTTTACGAAAGATCCGTCAGCATCAAAAGTTGAGACGGTCATCAGCAAAGGTGGTTCAAAGACCAGATTCACGGCAATGTGCGACGAAAAAAACGTTTACTTGAAGGTTCCTTACTCTTCGGAATGGTACAGACAAAGCGTAACAAAGGCCGGCAAGCACAGCCTGATATCCAAGGATGTAACCAATACGCCATCCGAGTACCTCAATATGATGAAGGATAATGACGTTGACATGGACGTCAAGGAAAAAGGCAACGAGTATATTCTCACTTTTGATGCCGGCAAGAAATTTACCAAGAAACTCAAAAGAGAAATTCTTGAGCAATATATGAGTAGCGCAAGCACCACTGCATCAAGCGTAACGTACGGTGATTTGAAGAAATGTGATTTCAAGAATTTCAAATACAGAATCAACGTTGACAAAAAGACATATATGCCAAAGAGCTATAAGGTAAATTTTGCAATCGATGCCAAAGACGGCGGCGACACGGCAACTGTCAGCGAATCGTTAACCGGAAAGTACAAGAACGTCAACAAGGTCAATGCTTTGAAGATGCCAACGAATTACGTCGATCTTTCGCATTGATGTCAAGAAAACCGGCCTCATTTTTCAGGCAAGGTTTTTTTGAATGAAAATGCAGAGCCGCATCGTTCAATGAGGGAAAATAGGTTGTGTACAATCTATTAGTTGCTGGTTATAAAAAAATAATTTCATTGCAAAAGATAGTGTTTTCTGTTAATGTAAAATTAATTAAAAATTCCACAATCAGGGGGTAGTATTGTGAAAAAACAATTGTTATGGGCATCAGTTCTTTTATTGTCGGCCGGGTTATTTTCGGCTTGCGGAAACGGAAACGGCACGAGCAAGCAGGGAAGCTCTGCCAAAAAGGTCAGCCATAAGATGGTCGAATCAAAGGAAGACACGGTCATCAAGAAATATCTTGAGGCTAACGAAAAAATCAAGGGCGCCAAAATCAAGGAAAAAGTGACCGCTGATACCAATGAAGGCAGCGAGTCAAAAAACGTCAAGATGGACATGGACGTTTCATATTATGCGGATCCTTTTGGTTCAAAGGCTGACGTTGCTACGACGGTGGGCAGTTCGGTTCAGCATTCGACCGTTTTGTCCGACGGAAAAGACATGTATCTGCAGCTTGCAATCGTCTATGCGCGCGGAAAGACATATCGGCGCACGCTGCATGGTCAAATCGGATATAACAAGTTTGCAACGGATGCGGCAAATACCGCGAAGAAATTTTTGAAAACGATGAAGAACAACGGCGCAAAGGTTACTTTGAAAGAGGAAGGCGACGAATACGTAATCAAGTGCGATGCTTCAAAGACCAAGATGTCCGATAAGTTCAAGACGGAAACCTTCAGAATCTCAAGCCCGATGGAAAATACGTATGCTGAGTATTCCAAGGAAGAACTGAGTCGATATAAGTTTGAAAAATACATATATGAACTTCATATTGATAAAAAATCGTATCAGCCAAAAAGCTATACGGCAAACGTCGTGACCGTCAGGACGGGAACCGACGGAACGAAGAGGTCGCGTGCGATTTCGTTTGACGCAACATACAGCGCCATCAATCAGACTGAACAGATCAAGATGCCGACAACGTACATCGACTATGATCAGAATCACCGAAAGAACTAGACGGACTGCATTTATCAACGGGGGAAATTTTGATGAAAAAACAATTACTGTTGGCAGCTGCAATGATTCTTTCAGTCGGCGGACTCAGCACCTGCGGAAACGGAAGGTTGAGCGAATTCGGGTCAAGAAGCAGCGAAAAGACTGTCAAAAAGGCTGAATCAAAGGAATCGCAGACGCCCAATAAGGTGCCTGAGGAAACGGAAAGTCGAGCGAATTCGGGGCAAGAAGCAGCGAAAAGACTGTCAAAAAGACTGAATCAAAGGAAACACGGACGCTCAAAAAGGTGCTTGCGGCACCGGAAAGTCAGGCGAATCCGGCGCAGGTAGCAGCGAAAAGACGGTCAATCAGACTGAACAGATCAAGATGCCGACAACGTACATCGACTATGATTAGAATCACCGAAAGAAGTAGCACTGCATTTTTCAACAGGGGGAAGATAAATGAAAAGAAAGCTGGTAATTACGGCTGTGACTTTGCTTGTGACATGCGGACTGTCCGCCTGCGCAGGCAGCGGTAATGCAAAGAAGACAGGCAGTTCCGGAGGCGTGAACGTTGACACGGAAAAGAAGGTTTCAAAAAAGGACCGGGTCTTGTCGGAAGCGGTCGGTGCCGAAGAGAAGGTCAAGAGCGCCAAGGTCGAGACAAAGTTCTTCGTCAAGCATACGAGCGGAGACCACGACAACACGGTTTCGTACAGAACGGAAACGGAATACACGGAAAAACCGGTGACGCTCAAGTCAAACGCAGCAATCCGCTTCCAGGAAGGAGCCAGGGACAACAAGTATATTCTGTACTACGACGGCAAGGATCTCTACAACACGACGATGATCGGCCTTAGTCAGGGCAGAAGCTACAGGCAGGCCATTGACAGCGCCCAGTCAAACTACAGGTTCATCGTTCAGAATCCGAACATCGCAAGGGATTATCTTAAGGTCATGAGTGACAACAAGGTCCGGTTCGATCTCAAGGAAGAAGGCGGCGAATATGCGCTGGTCTTCAGGGTACCGGAAAATCCTTCCGAAAGGCTTAAAAAGGAACTGCTCGAGGTTCTCGGCAGAGATGATGCCACGGCGAAGAGACTCTACAGCACGGATTTGAAGAACGTCAGCTTCACCAATGCCACGTTCAACGTTCATGTGGACCGGAAGACATATGAGCCGAAGTCGTTTGGACTTGAGATGACCACCGTCGTCGCATCTGCTTCAGGCAGAAAGTTCACGACGCTGCATTCGTTTGACGGCAAGTACTACAACGTAAACAAGGTTGAAAGTCAGAAGATGCCGTCCAGGGTGGATGAGGTGCTGAAGTAAACGTGAGTTTGGCGTTCTGCTTGTGTCGGTTAATACACAGGTTTTCCACATATCAGCCTGTGGAAGAATTTTTTGAAAGAATTATCCACAGGATGGAGTCCTGTGGATAATTATGAATAACTCTTGGAAGAAAAAAGCCCGGATGATTCGAAACTACGGATCATCCGGGATTTGTTTTGCTGTCATAACAGGAGTGTCGAGTGTCCACAAATGAAGTTGTGAATTTATTCGTAATTTTCGTTCACGTCCCACCTCGTACCTGTGGAATTTCCACCAAGATCGGGGGTGAAGCACAAGTTTTCCATTCGTGCTGATGAGAAACGGAAATATTTCAGTCAAACATCTTCAAGGCACTGCATTTCATCTGTGAAAATCTTCCGGATCACAAGTCAGTTTCTCATCCTTCTGAAATCAGTCGGGCTGCATCCTCTTGACTTGCGGAATGCCTTCGAAAATGTGAAGCTGTCACCGTATCCGATTGAATCAGCGATGTTCTGAATGCTTCTGTCGGTGTCTTTGAGCAGGTGTTCTGCTTCCTCCATGCGGATTTCAGTCAGGAACTTCTGAGGGGATGATCCCGCAAATTTTTTGAAGAGGCTGTAGAGGTAGCTTCGTGAAACGGACAGCCCGCGGCATACGTCAAGGATGGAGCAGCCTGTGTCGTAGTTGTCCCTCATGTACTCCACCGCAAGCCGGAACTGGGTTCGTGAGTTGGTTTTTCTGGTGACTTCTGCCGGAAACTCGTCCAGCAGGTCATGGAACATTTTGTAAAGCAGGGATTCGGTCAGCAGGCTGTTCTTCATGTTGTGCGGCAAATGCAGCGATTCGTACAGCCTGGACAGGCTATTTTTAAATTCAGTGTCCTGAATCTGGCACAGGTAATTTTTTTCTGAAATGCTTGAAGCGGCGAAGATTTCACCGGTCCTGATACCTGAAAGTCCGATCCAGCTGTATTCCCACGGGTCCTTTTCATCAGCCTGATAGAAGCAGGGTACGCCTTTAGGTAAAATGAAGCAGTCTCCCTGTTTCAGTTTGACCAAGGGCCTGCCGGCTGACGAAAATGTTCCGCATCCCTTCCTGATATAATGAATAACGTGGTTTTCGCGGATGTTATTTCCCTTGAAGATGTAGTTTGGTTCGCAGCATTCAAGACCGTAGAAGACGATTCCGTTTTCGATGCTGCTGCTCTGCAGATCGCGATATTCCTTTTCCATTTTTTTCTCCAATGTGTAAATTTTCTGTCACTCAATGTCAATATTACTTTTTATATTTGAATTTTTCTTGTCATTATAACTTTTTTTGAAAGAAGATGTCAATTTGTCCACTGGATATTTTGACATCATAAGCATTCAACAAGCTATGTTGAAAAGCCTTACATTAACGTATACTGAAGACTGTAAAGAAAACGGATACACGAAAGGAAGGTATTTTCATGTCAAATGAAGGAAAAACAAAAATGAGCATGGGACAGCGTCTTGCATACAGCTTTGGCGCATTTGGCAATGATGCATTTTACGGCCTGTTGTCAGGTTATCTGATCATGTTCATCACATCGCACTTATTCAATTCCGGCAATCAGGCCGTTGATAACAAGATGATCAGTCTTGTGACGCTGATCATCATGGCCTTGCGCATCGTAGAACTCTTTATTGATCCATTTATTGGAAACGCAATTGACCGCACGAAGACCCGTTGGGGGCATTTCCGTCCCTGGGTCGTCGCCGGCGGGACGGTTTCTGCAGTGTTGCTGCTGTGTCTGTTTACGTCGCTTGGCAATTTGTATCAGAAAAATGCAATGCTTTATCTGGTCATCTTTGCCGTAATGTACATCACGATGGACATCTTCTATTCATTCAAGGATGTCGGTTTCTGGTCAATGCTCCCGTCGCTTACGACTGATTCGCGTGAGCGCGAAAAAACGGCAACTTTTGCGCGTTTCGGTTCAACTATCGGCGGCGGTCTCGTTGGCGTGCTCGTCATGCCGGCAGTCATCTATTTTTCAGAAAAGACAACTTCGACCGGTGATGCTCACGGCTGGTTCATGTTTGCTTTGATTATTTGTACGATTGCACTCGTTTCCGCCTGGGTGGTCGGCTGCTGCACACGTGAAGTGAACAGCGAGATTCGCGAAAACAAGGAAGATACGGTTGGCGTCATCGGCGTTTTCAAGGCAGTTGCCAAAAATGATCAGCTCCTTTGGGTCGCATTTGCGTATCTTTTCTATGGAATCGGAATCAACATTCTGGGAGCGCTTGAAGTCTACTATTTCACGTATATCATGGGGCAGCCCAAGTCGTTTTCAATTTTGTCAACAATCAACATCTTCCTGGGGATGGTTTCGGCTGCCTTGTTCCCGATTTTGTCTAAAAAATTCAGCAGAAAGACCGTATTCGGTGGTTGTCTTGTTTTCATGCTCTGCGGCATCGGAGTGTTCGCCTTTGCTGGAAACAACCTGGCACTTGTTCTGCTTGCTGCCGTAATGTTTGCATTCCCGCAGCAAATGGTTTTCTTAGTCGTTTTGATGATCATCACGGATTCTGTTGAATACGGCCAGTGGAAATTAGGTCACAGAGATGAATCATTATCTCTTTCGATTCGTCCGCTGATCGATAAATTCGGCGGCGCCGTGTCAAATGGCGTTGTCGGTCAGATCGCAATTTTGGCCGGGATGACGACCGGAGCTACTGCTTCATCGATTACTGCAGCAGGAAGAATGAATTTCAAGCTGATGATGTTTGCCGTTCCGGCAGTGATGCTGACGATTTCCATCATCATCTTCATGAAAAAAATTACTCTGACGGAAGAGCGTCATGCTCAAATCGTTGCCGAGCTTGAAAAGACGTGGGGCAAGGATCTTGGAATCAAAAAACAAAATGATTCATCCGAAGCAGAAATCACGGTTAAGACTCCGGTTTCAGGAACGTTGCTGGAACTTGACTCAGTCAATGATGAAATTTTCGCAAAGGGCGAAGCAGGATCCGGATTTGCCATCAAGCCAAGCGACGGCCGTATTTATGCACCGTTTGACGCAACCGTGAGACAGGTATTTTCAACAAGGCATGCTTTGGGGATCGTGGCAGACAACGGCATGGCGCTTTTGATTCACGTCGGAATCGGAACCGTGGCACTTAAAGGAACAGGTTTCGTAACTTATGTTGAAGAAGGGCAAAAGATTAAGCAAGGTGACGAGATTCTTGAATTCTGGGATGAAACGATTAAAAAAGCCGGACTGGACGATACGGTAATCGTGACTGTGACGAATTCTGACAGTTTTGAAGATTTCAGACTGAAAGCAAAGGCGGGATCAGAAATCAAGGCTTTGGACGATGCAATGGAAATAAAGATGAAACAGGTGATCTAAATGACGGACTTAATTACTTTTGACAGTGCAAAGCAGGTTTTTCACCTGCACAATAAAGAACTTTCTTACATTCTTTCAATTGAGCAAGGACAGACGCTTTGTCATCTGTACTTTGGCAAACGCGTACGAAACTATCACGGCGAATTGAAGTATCCAAGAGTTGACCGCGGTTTTTCGGGCAATCTTCCTGGATCACTTGACCGGACGTTTTCTCGTGATACGTTGCCAAAAGAGTACAGCGGAGCGGGGGAGATGGACTATCATACGCCTGCAACGATTGTTCGTCAGGAAAACGGCTCAAATGCTGTGATGCTGAAATATAAAAATTACAAAATCGAAGATGGCAAGCCAAAGTTAGGCGGGCTCCCGGCAGCCTATGTAGAAAACGAAAAAGAATCACAGACGCTGACGATTACGCTTGAAGATGAGCTGACGGGTCTTGAGTACGATTTGCTTTATACGGTTTATCGAGACGTTTCCATTATCACGCGTTCCGTCAAGGTGAGAAATGCAGGGAAACAACCCGTTTTCTTAGAAAAAGTTGCCTCGCTTCAGCTCGATTTTGTCGATAAAGATTTCGATTCGATTTGCCTGCCCGGTGCTCATGCAAACGAACGACATCTTGAGCGGTCATCGGTCGGATACGGCATTCAAAAGTTCGGCAGCATTCGAGGCACGTCAAGTCATCAGATGAACCCATTTTTGGCCTTGGCCGATAAGAAAACGGACGAATTTTCAGGAGACGTTTACGGATTTGCATTTGCATATTCCGGCAATCATTCGTTTGAAGTCGAGAAGGATCAGCTTGATCAAACGCATCTGGTAATTGGAATCAACGATTATAATTTTTCCTGGAAACTGGATGCCGGCTCTGAATTTCAAACACCGGAAGTCCTCATGACTTATTCAGACAAAGGGTTGAATAAGATGAGCCAGGCCTTTCATGAAATCATCAGAGAGCGCATCGTTCGCTCAAAATTCAAGCATGCCGACCGACCGATTCTTGTCAACAACTGGGAAGCAACCTACTTTGATTTCAACGAAGAAAAGCTTAAAACGATCGTTGATGAGGCTAAAAATCTCGGCATTGAAATGTTTGTTTTAGATGACGGCTGGTTCGGCCACCGCGATGATGATAATTCGTCTCTTGGCGACTGGACGATTTATAAGAAGAAGTTTCCTTTGGGACTTGGGCATTTTGCGGATTACGTGCACGAACAGGGGCTGAAGTTCGGTCTTTGGTTTGAACCGGAAATGATTTCCTACGATTCTGAACTATACAAAAAACATCCTGAATATCTGATGCAGGTTCCGGGACGCAAACCAAGCCCTTCTAGAAATCAATACGTGCTTGACTTGACGCGAAAAGAAGTTATCGATGATCTTTTTGAACAGATCAGCACGATTCTAAAGGAAGGAAGCGTTGATTACGTCAAGTGGGATATGAATCGTCATCTGTCAGACGTCTATTCGACAAGCCTTCCAAAAGACAGGCAAGGGGAGGTTTATCATCGCTATGTTTTAGGGTTATACGAACTGATGGAACGAATTACCAGTGCTTTTCCTGATGTGTTGTTTGAAGGATGTTCAGGCGGAGGCGGCCGTTTCGATGCCGGTTTTGCCTATTATATGCCGCAAATTTGGACAAGCGACAACACGGATGCCGTTTCTCGATTGACGATTCAATACGGCACGAGTCTTGTTTATCCGATTTCCATGACGACCGCACACGTTTCGGCAATTCCTAATCACCAAACCGGACGCAAAACGCCATTTGAAACGCGCGGCAATGCTGCAATGAGCGCGGTTTTTGGATATGAACTGGATTTGACCAAGATGAGTCAAGAAGATAAGGATCAGGTCAAAGAACAGGTAGCTTGCTATAAAGAGATTCGAAAACTAGTCCAATACGGCAATTTTTACCGTTTAAAGTCGCCAATTGAAACAAATCAATCAGCTTGGATGTTTGTTTCGGACGATAAGCGCGACGTCTGCGTCATGACTTTCCAGGTTCTCGCATTTGCGCAGCCTTGTCTGACAAAGACAAAATTATTCGGGCTTGATCCTGAGCTTGAATACGAAAATCTTGAAACACATGAAATCTTTGGCGGTGATGAGCTGATGGAACTTGGATTCTATGATCCGATTGTCCACCAGGACTACACATCAAAGATGTATCGATTCAAGGGAATCTGACTTTGATAAACCCCCGGGTCATTTTGGCTCGGGGGTTTGTTTCGTCAAATGCAGGGCGCATGGCGGCAATCGTGGCAAGGCAGCAGGGTTGGCTGGCAGCTTGGTCAAATGCTGATGCGGTTTTTTGTCTACTTTCGGGGCCGTGCGGACCGATTTTGGAGTCGGCGGTAGATAAAAATGAGGCATTTCTCCCGTTTTTTGACTACTTTCGGGTCCGCGCGGGCTGCATTTGGAGTCGACGGTAGACAAAAATGGGGCATTTCTCCCGTTTTTTGTCTACTTTCGGGACCGTGCGGACCGATTTTGGAGTCGGCAGTAGACAAAAATGAGGCATTCTCTTTGGTTTTTGTCTACTTTCGGGACCGTGCAATGAAGCATGGTTACGGGCAAAACGCCGCTTTTGGGGATTTGCCCGTAAGCGTAGCATTCAGCCCCGGATTTTCAAGTCATAATCTGAAAAAGATGTTTGCTGCCAGGAGCACTGCATTTTTCACGGAAATGACTTCGCCGATCTTAAATTGCGGCTGTCCAAAACTTCCACCTTATTCCTTAATTGTGATAAAATGAACAATGTATTCAAAAAGGAAAAGGACACGGATTATGGAAAATCAAATTAACTACTATCGCATCGATCGAGCGGAGTGGCGCAACTTTTACAAGGACCACATCGTTCCTCTGACGAATGAGGAGCTTGATCGCATCAAGTCGCTTAATGACCGCATCTCAATGGAGGACGTTTCTGAGGTTTACATGCCGATGGTGCATCTTTTGCAGATGTTCATGAAAAATCATCAGCGACTCCAGGACGATCAGGCGAGCTTTCTTGGCATCAAGCCGCACAAGGTGCCGTTTATTTTAGGGATTGCAGGCTCGGTTGCCGTTGGCAAGAGCACGACGGCGCGTTTGCTTAAATCGCTTTTGTCCGAGGTCTATCCGGACAAAAAGGTTCAGTTGATTACGACTGACGGCTTCATCTTCCCGAATGCGATTTTGAAAAAGAAGGGCATCATGAGCAGGAAAGGCTTTCCCGAAAGCTATGACATGCCGCGTCTGATCAAATTCGTCAACGACGTGAAAAACGGCATCGTTGCCAAAGCGCCCGTTTATTCGCACAAGGTTTATGACATCATTCCTGACGAGTTCGACGTGATCGATCAGCCTGATATTTTGATCGTCGAAGGAATCAACGTGCTGCAGCTTCCAAGCCATGAACCGATTTTCGTAAGCGACTTTTTCGATTTTTCGCTTTACGTCGATGCTAAGGAAGAGTACATCAAGCGTTGGTATCTTGAACGTTTCGGGATGCTGCTCGATACTGCGTTCAAAGATCCGACGAATTACTATTATCCATACGCAATCGGCGATCGCACCGCTGCATTTAAAATGGCGTCAAAGGTTTGGGAGGACGTCAACCACCCGAACCTGCACGAGTACATCTTACCGACGAGAAATCGCGCTGACCTGATCATCGTGAAGAGCGCCAATCATTTGATTGAAGAATTGCGCCTGAGAAAGTACTGATTTCCGATTGAAATTTTTGTATCTATTGGAAAATGCACTCAAAAAACGTGCATTTAGGTTATAATTGATTAAAATGTACGTAAAAGAATTGACCATCGCAAAGTCAATCGGTACAATTAAGTAAGTGAGACAACTATAAAATTAATGAGGTGAACATCTTGGCTAATGTTGATATGCAGGCTTTTGACAAAATCATCGTGTTGGATTTTGGCAGCCAGTATAACCAATTGATTACGCGCCGCATCCGTGAATTCGGCATCTATTCAGAACTTCTGTCACACAAGCTGACGGCTGCACAAATCAAGGAGATGGATCCGAAGGGCATCATTTTGTCCGGCGGTCCGAACAGCGTGTACGATGAAGACGCATTTAAGGTAGACCCTGAAATTTTCAATTTGGGAATCCCGGTGTTGGGCATCTGCTACGGAATGCAGCTGATGTCAAACGAACTCGGCGGCAAGGTCGAAAGTGCAGAAAATAAGGAATACGGCAAGGCTGATATTCATGTTAACGATGAAAATGCAGTATTGTTCCACGGATTGCCGCAAGATCAAAGCGTATGGATGAGTCATGGCGATCTCGTGACTAAAGCTCCGGAAGGATTCGAAGTCGTAGCCAAGAGTCAAAATTGCCCGATTGCATCGATTGCTGACTACGATCGCAAGCTCTTCGGTCTGCAATTCCACCCTGAAGTTCGCAACACGACATACGGCAACGATATTTTGCGTCACTTTGCCTTTGATGCCTGCGGTGCGAAAAGCAACTGGACGATGGATGATTTCATTAAAATGCAGGTTGAAAAAATCAAGGAAGAAGTCGGTGACAAGAAGGTCATCCTTGGCCTTTCAGGCGGCGTTGACTCAAGCGTTACGGCCGCATTGCTCAACAAGGCAATCGGCGATCAGCTGACATGCATCTTCGTTGATCACGGTCTTTTGAGAAAGAACGAAGCACAACAAGTGATGGATGCTTTGGGCAAGGGTCTTGGCGTCAACATCATCAAAGTTGATGCTGCCAAGCGTTTCTTGGGCAAGCTCGAAGGCGTATCCGATCCTGAAAAGAAGCGCAAGATCATCGGTGCCGAATTCATCGAAGTCTTCAACGAAGAAGCCTTGAAGTTAAAGGACGTCGACTTCCTTGCTCAAGGCACGCTTTACACGGACGTCATTGAATCAGGCACGGACACGGCCAAGACGATCAAGTCGCACCACAACGTTGGCGGACTTCCGGAAGACATGCACTTCAAGCTGATCGAACCGTTGCGCACGCTCTTCAAGGACGAAACGCGCGAACTCGGCGAAAAGCTCGGCATTCCGCATGAACTCGTCTGGCGTCAGCCATTCCCTGGCCCAGGTCTTGGCATCCGCGTCATTGGCGAAATTACGGAAGACAAGCTCGAAATCGTGCGCGATTCCGATGCCATCCTGCGCGAAGTCATCGCACAACATGGTCTTGATAAGGAAATCTGGCAATACTTCACCGTTTTGCCGGGTATTCGTTCCGTCGGCGTCATGGGCGACGGCCGCACGTATGACTATACGATCGGTATTCGTGCCGTAACGTCCATTGATGGCATGACTGCAGACTTTGCACAGATTCCTTGGGACGTTCTCCAGGAAATCTCGGTTCGAATCGTAAATGAAGTTGCTCACGTTAACCGCGTAGTTTATGACATCACGTCCAAGCCGCCGGCAACGATTGAGTGGGAATAATTGAAAATTTTTGGAAAGCCTTATAAACAGAGCGTTTCCGAGCAGATAAAGTTCTATTTGATAACAAAATGATAACACTGGATATTTTGGTATTATTTATTAGCTATCCTGTGGTTATCGAGTAATATGTGTGAAACCGACAAAAAAGGTCTTACTGAATTGAGTGAAATCAATTTGGTAAGGCCTTTTTTCGTCGGCTTTTATTTTGTTTTTTTGGATAGTTGTAACGCCACTATAAAATAGAGCATTTTTCTCGCAGATTTTAACCGTTAGTTAAGAAATCGAAGCCATAATTAAACGAAAGCTCAATTGTAAACACATATTAGAAATACTATAATGAGAATATAAACAGGAGTTAGGAACAATGCAAATTGGTGAGAAGATAAAAAACTATCGGAAAACTGCGGGATTAACTCAAGAACAGTTGGCGGATTATTTGGACGTTTCTACTCCTGCGGTAAATAAATGGGAAAAAGGAAACACATATCCAGATATATCATTACTTCCGGCAATTGCTCGATTATTAAAAATTGATATGAATGAACTATTTTCATTTCGTGAAGAATTGACAGAAAAAGAGATTGGACAATTTGTGAATGAGCTTTCGGAAGTTTCATTGGATAGCTTTATAAAAGCCTTTGAGATGGGAAAAAATAAAATAAAGGAATATCCTCATTGTGATTCGTTGATTTATTCAATTGCTACTGTTTTAAATGCGGCGCTAACTTTATCCGATATCGATGATGAGAAAAAGTTGGAATGTAATAATGTGATTGTTGAATGGCTGGAACGAACTGCTGAAAGTCCGAATGAAAAGGTAAGGATTTCCAGCAGTTTTATGCTTACGGCGAAATATATACAAATGGAAAAATATAAAGAAGCAAATATCTTTATGGATAAAATTCCAGATACTGTGATAGATGCCACAATTATGAAAACGAATGTATTAGCACACTAGGAAGGGACAGATGTTGCAGCGTTCTTTTTAGAGGGAAAACTGATGAAGACAGTTACGAATATACAAAGCTATCTGTATAAGTTGATAGAAATGGAAGAAGAAACTGGAAATCATTGTAAAGCATAGGAGATTGCCGAAATCACAGAACATATGGTGTCATTGTTTGGTATGTGGGATTACGGTAAAGTAGTACTATATCTATTGATTGTCGTGTATCGAAAGGATGTAGAAAAATGTATTCAGTTGATAAAATAAGTGCTGATGGAGTCACAGAAGCCATGGAAGATGGTGGAATCACCTTTATATTACAGATATGCGGATACAGTACAGGAAAAATCTTTTTCAGGCATCGGAAATAATTTTGTTCGTGCATTAGCTACAGAAATTGAAAATAAAGAAGAGTATGAATTTTTGAAAGGAAATAAAGAACTGGAGGCGATTTTTGCTCAATATTTGAAATAGATTGCGATAAAAATATATAGAAATGATAAAATAAAAGCTGTAAAAATCTACGTTGAATTTTACAGCTTTTTGTGTATAATAGAAGTAGAAGAAACAATTTGAAATCAAAGGAAGGAGCTGAAAGAATATGGCAAATATTTTACCAGTATCTGATTTGAGAAATTATAACGAAGTCCTGAAAAACTGTCATAAAGGAGAACCGGTATATCTGACCAAGAATGGCAGAGGACGTTTCGTTGTCATGGATATTGAAGACTATGAGCGTGATTGTGCAGAGAAAAAGCTTCTGATGAAGCTGCAGGAAGCTGAAGAAGCAGTGAAAGACGGAGAAGGCTGGCTGGATCTGGATGAACTGAAAGCGCTTGCGGGGGAATAAGATGTTAAAACTGCGGATCAATCCGATTGTTGCAAAGGATTTGAAGAACATCCGGGATTACATTGCTGATGATAATGAAGAATATGCTGCAAAGATAATAAAGGAAATTTACGGAAAATTTGAAAATCTTCAGATGTTTCCGGGAATGGGGTCGGATCTCTCCAAACGGGTCAGCTTTCGGACAGATTATAAATATGCGATATGGGAAGATTATGTGATTATCTACAAGGTTGGTAACGAATATGTAGAGATTTATCGTGTGGTTAACCGATATCAAGATATTACGAAAATCTTTGATTGATAATAGTAAAATGTTGTTTAAAAATACGAGGGAAAAGAAATGGGAAAAGTTATTTCTATCATTAATATGAAGGGTGGAGTTGGTAAAACAACGCTAAGCATAGGTATTGCAGACTACTTATCAGAAATGGGGAGAAAGGTTTTAGTGATTGATGCTGATCCGCAGTTTAATGCCACTCAAGCTTTGATTGATTGCTACAAGAATGAAGATTTTGAAAGTGAAGAAAATTTTTATAATACTGAGGTTTTGCCACATGAAAAGACAATATATAGACTTTTTAAGCCTCAAATTGATATGATGCATTCATACAATACACCAGCCGCAAGTGAACTAATTATAAATTTAAAAGACAATTTAGATATTTTATGTGGTGATTTAAATCTGGTGTTGGTTAATAAGGTAAGTGATCATACATTTGTTCGTAGAATTCGTAATTTTATTGATGATAATTTTTTGAGAGAAGAATATGAATATATTATTATCGATTGCCCACCTACATTAACGATATATACAGACAGTGCTTTGATGGCATCAGATTGTTATCTGATTCCTAATAGGATAGATCGATACTCGATTGTGGGTATAGATTCCTTGCAAAAAGCAGTACATAATTTGATTAGAGAAGAACGAATCAATCTAAAGTGCATTGGCTTAGTGTATACTATGGTCACTGATTCTGCAAAACAAGAAAAATTGAAAACAAATTTTGAAAATAAAAAGGCTGTGAATGATATTGACATTTTTGCTGCGAAAACATCGGTAGTAAATAATATTCAATATGGAGCAGCTGGATCAATTCCTACAAAATATCAGACATCAAGAGATGATATAGAAGCTATTAGTTTAGAACTTCTTGATCGGTTGGAGGATATATAAACGATGTATAAAGAATTAATTTTATTCAGAAATGAACTGAAAAACAAGTCCATACCAAAGTATAAAGTCATAGGAATTGTATCTGAATTACTTTTATCCAAACAAATTTTTTTGAAAAATGCAGATATAGAAGAATTTTTAAATGATGTGTTTGGATTGAAGTTTAAAGCTTATTTATACAAATCTCGAACTATGGTTGTTGCAAGGGTTACTAAGGAAATTATTGCATTGGAAAAAGATAATGAATATAAAAATAAGTTATACAAATTTGTTCAGAAGAAAATTGATGAATCAAAAGATAATGAAAAGAAAGAGAAAAATCAGTTAGATGGATGGATTTAATTATGATAATGGATATGACATATCTTGAAATTAAAGAAATTAAATCAAATATAAAACAGTTTCTTGACGAGATACAAAAAATAGCACAGATTCAACAGTTTGAGTATGCTCAAAAAGACCATGATTTTTTTTCTTTTATCGCTAAACATATTATCTTTTTTAAATATTTGTATAAGGGAGAACAAGGTATATATTTTTATAAAGTGTTGATTTCAGATTTATATTATTTGATATTAAGTATTATAAAATGTGAAATGAGATATATGTATGTAAATGAGCGATCCATTATTGAAAATTATATGCGTGCAATAATGAGAGTCTCTCTTGAGAATGGTCATATAACAGAATCTATATTTCAAGAAATGTGTGCTAAAAATTTTCAATGTGATTTTACAGAAGCGGAGTATTCATTGATTAAAAATGAGTATGTAACTTCTTGTGGATATATTCATGGAGGAGATATTTTAAATGATAATTTGGCATATGTATTTGATGAATGCATAAGTAATAATTTTGCAATTAAAGAGCGTAGTAAGTACTATATTCGTTTACAGAATGTCTTAAAAATATTTGATAAGCTTATAATTGCTGAAAAAACATTGTACATAAGTGGCTGTTTTCATAGAAAGAAATCTATTATGGAATACTTGGTTGGAAAAGATCAGGTTGAACTGTTGTTTGAGATTTTGAACAAATGATATCATTTTCATGATAACAAATTGATAACACCGTTCAGTACGGTCTATGGATGTAGGATAGTAGAACACATATAAAACCATAATACCAATACTAAAAAGTATAGTGACGAGATTTTATTTGCGAATGGGAATAATTGAAACTAAGAGACTAAAAAATTAAATGTCGAACAAATGAGGTCGAGTTGCGACGGTTATAATGCCCTTTAAGTATACATGTAAAAAAGAAAATTTGCTGTATGCTTGGAGGGCATTTTCATATGGGAAGAAAATCGAAATATTCTGCTGAT
>ERZ841120.515-NODE-515-length-25918-cov-7.957662_pt1 | contig 25918 bp, 29 predicted proteins | sample MGYA00519572_ERZ841120 | MGnify/ENA primary metagenome ERZ841120 (study PRJEB31850, sample SAMEA3708890) | human gut metagenome | biome: human gut; feature: human-associated habitat; material: faeces | place: China | collected 2014 ...
CCGGCAGTCATATAGATTCTTATTCGCTGCGCGGAGCACCACCCTCCAGGGGAAGACTTTGGCTGGCGCTCCGTCGATGTCCCCTACCGCCCCTCATCCGTCTGCCCTTGCGGGCAGCCACTTTCCCCCAGGGGAAGGCTATTTTTCGCCACGCCGGGAGATTTACGGGAATTCGATAGCGTACACCCCCTCGGTCACGGCGTTGCCGTGACAGCGCAGTAGCGGTATGACTGTCACCGGCAGTCATATAGATTCTTATTCGCTGCGCGGAGCACAACCCCCAGGGGAAGGCTATCCTCAGAGAAGTGCCCCTGTCTCTGACTTGCTTGGTTTACATAAACTTATCCAATTCTTCTTCCACCTGCGGACTCCGCTTGACCTTGGGCTGGTTGTAGCGCTTGCCCCGGGCGACCACCAGCTTCACATCCCGCAGGGCGTGGAGGTCCTCCAGAGGATTCTTCTCCACGGCGATCATGTCCGCCGCTTTGCCTACCTCCAGGGAACCGGTCACGTTGTCGATTTTTGCGATTTTCGCATTGCCCAGGGTGGCCGTGTACAGGGCGAATGCATTGCTCACGCCGCAGTATTTCTGGAACAGCAGCGGCTCCCGCCAGGTGCCCGTGTGGGTCACATAGGCGCAGCCGGTGTCCGTGCCCAGACCCACGGGGATGCCTGCCTCCAGGCAGGCTTTGGCACAGGCCTGAATCCCCTGAAAGACAACCATGCCGTTGAACTGAGCCATTTCCGAAGCGTGGCTGACACTCCGGTCGAACAGAGCGTAGGGCAGGGCGGGGGAGAGGGTGGTCACAAGAGCTGCATGGCGTTCCTTGAACAGCCGCAGAATTTCCGCATCGGGCTTTGCCCCATGCTCTATGGTGTCCACACCGTTTTCCAGGGCTACCCGGACCCCCTCCGGGCTTTCCACATGGGCGGCCACGGCCAGACCGTTGGCATGGGCCGCATCGCAGGCGGCTTTCACCATCTCCGGGGGCATTTTCAGCACCCCCGGCTCGCCTTTGACTTTGGCGTCCAGCACGCCGCCGGTGATCATCAGCTTGATAAGGTCCGGTTTTTCGGCGGCAATTCGGTTGACATAATCAACGGTCTCCGCCGGACTGGTGGCCTCGTAGGCCAGCGAACCGGCCATGTGGCCCCCCGGTACGGAAACGGCCATATTGCCTGCCAGCACCCGGGGACCGTCCAGCTTTCCGGCATTCACGCCGTCCCGGACCCAGGTGTCCCAGTCGGCCACGCCGCCTACGGTGCGGATGGTGGTGGTGCCGCTGAGCAGCTGCTGTTTGGCGTACCCGGCGCAGAGCTTCTTGCCGAAGGAGGCCAGAAGCCCATTGGAGGTCATCAGCCGGACCAGCTTCTTCGGGTCCGATTCCTTCTTCTTGGGCATTCCGCTGGCGGGCAGGTGGACGTGCAGGTTGATAAGCCCCGGCAGCAGGTATTTTCCACTCAGGTCCACGATGTCGCAGCCGGTCAGGTCCGCTTTTTCTGCCGGAACGATGGCGGAAATCATTTCCCCCTCCGTGAACAGCACCAGGCCGGTTTTTGGCTCCATCGTTTCCGTTCCGTCCAAGAGGACGGCGTTTACATAGGCACAGCGCTTCATTTCTCTCGCCTCCAAAATGATTTTCTTAACCATAGCACGTTTTGCCGAAAAATGCAAGAAAAAACCTGTCCGGGTTTCCCAGGACAGGTTTTTGAATCAATGATAGCTTGCGGCGCTTTTCCGGACCAGGGCCCGTTTCAGCCTTGCTTCTGCCAGCTTGACCTCCGCATCGGAGGCATCCCTGCTGGAAAGCACTTTTTTAGCCCGCTGCTCGGAAGCGTCGGCCCGCTCCACGTCGATGGTATCGGACCACTCAAAAGTGGTGGGCACCAGGGTGACGGCGCCGTTGACCACGGATACCATGCCGCCGATGCAGGCGGCGTAGCGGCGCTTGCCTTCCTTGACCACCGTGGCCAGGCCCATGCCCAGGGGGGCCACACAGTTGATGTGTCCCGCCAGAATGCCCAGGTCCCCGGTGGTGGTGCGGACAATCAGCTCCTCGGCGGTATCGTCATAGAGAAGCCCGTCCGGCGTGACGACTTTCAAAGGAAAGAGGGTCATGCCTGCTCACCCCGGAATTTCTCCACCACCTCGTCGATGGTGCCGGCAAAGAGGAAGTAGGATTCGGGAATGTCGTCGTGCTTGCCGTCGATGATCTCCTGGAAGCCCCGGATGGTCTCCTTCAGCGGCACATACTTGCCCTGATAGCCGGTGAACTGCTCGGCCACATGGAAGGGCTGAGACAGGAACCGCTGGACCTTCCGGGCCCGGTTTACGGTGCGCTTGTCCTCGTCGGACAGCTCGTCCATGCCCATGATGGCGATGATATCCTGCAGTTCCTTATAGCGCTGCAGGATACGCTGGACGGCACGGGCGGTATCGTAATGCTCCTGGCCTACGATCTCCGGTGTCAAAATACGGGAAGTGGAGCTCAGGGGATCCACAGCTGGGAAGATGCCCAGAGAGGAAATACTCCGGTCCAGAGCGGTGGTGGCATCCAGGTGCGCAAAGGTAGTGGCGGGAGCCGGGTCGGTGTAGTCGTCGGCGGGCACATACACGGCCTGAACGGAGGTGATGGAGCCTTCCTTGGTGGAGGTGATGCGCTCCTGCAGAGCGCCCATTTCCGTAGCCAGGGTGGGCTGATAGCCTACGGCGGAGGGCATCCGGCCCAGCAGGGCGGAGACCTCGGAACCGGCCTGGGTGAAGCGGAAGATGTTGTCAATGAACAGCAGCACGTCCTGATGCTTCACATCCCGGAAGTATTCTGCCATGGTCAGGCCGGAAAGGCCCACCCGCATACGGGCTCCGGGGGGTTCGTTCATCTGACCGTAGACCATGGCGGTCTTTTTGATAACGCCGGACTCGGTCATTTCCCGGAACAGGTCGTTGCCTTCCCGGGTCCGCTCGCCAACGCCGGTGAACACGGAATAGCCGTTATGGGCGGTGGCGATGTTGTAGATCAGCTCCTGAATGAGCACGGTCTTGCCCACGCCTGCGCCGCCGAACAGACCGATCTTGCCGCCCTTAGCGTAGGGGCAGATCAGGTCGATGACCTTGATGCCGGTTTCCAGAATTTCGGTAGCGGGCTTCTGCTCGTCATAAGCGGGGGCGGGGCGATGGATGGGCCAACGCTCCTTGGCGTCCAGCTTTTCGCCGCCGTCGATGGTCTGGCCCAGCAGATTGAACACCCGGCCCAGGCACTCCTCACCCACCGGCACGCTGATGGGTGCGCCGGTGTCGGTGGCTTCGGCCCCACGCTGGAGGCCGTCGGTGGAGCTCATGGCGATGCAGCGGACCACATTGTCGCCAATGTGCTGGGCGACTTCGGCCACGATGGTGCCGCCGTTATGGGGAATTTCGATGGCGCTGAGCAGCTGGGGAAGTTCCCCGTCCGCAAATCGAATGTCCAGGACCGGGCCGACGATCTGTGCCACGGTCCCTTTGTGATTGGCCATTGGATTCAACTCCTTTTCTTTGAAGTGCAGGTCAGGAACCTGCGACGATTTCCGTGATCTCCTGGGTAATGGCAGCCTGACGGGCCTGATTGAACTTCAGGCTCAGGTCGGAGATCATATCCTCTGCGTTCTGGGTGGCGGATTCCATGGCCGTCCGGCGGGCCGCCTGCTCGGAAGCCCGGCTCTCGCACAGGGCCCCATAGAGAACGCCGCCCAGATATTCCGGGATGATGGCGTCAAACACGGAGGTGCTGTCCGGCTCGTAGAGAATATCGGAGGGAATTTGCCCCTCCCGGCCGGTCTCCTTGCGAAGCACCGGGAGCAGCTGCAAAATGCCGGGGGTCTGGGAGAGAACGGAGACGAAATTGGTGTAGGCCACTTTAATTTCGTCATATTCTCCGTTCAGATACCCTCTGCACAGCCATTTGGCAAGGGTGAAGCAGTCGCCGACGCCCACATCTTCGGCATCGGCATATTTTTCGGAAAGCAATGCAGCCCCACGGGCACGGAAATGATCGGCGGCCTTCTTGCCGATGGGCAAAATCAGCACGTCTTTCCCTTCCGCCTCGGCGGCCACCAGCTTGAGAATGTTGCTGTTGTAGCCGCCGGCCAGTCCCCGGTCGCCCGCAATGACCACATACACGCTTTTTTTCACGGGCCGCTTGGTCAGGTACGGGGAGGAGAAGTCACGGGTGGAGTCCACAATGTCGTTCATGGTGGCATAGAGGATCTCGAAATAGGGCCGGGAGCAAAGCACCTGGTTCTGGGCACGGCGGAGCTTGGAGGCTGCCACCATTTCCATGGCCTTGGTGATCTGCTTGGTACTTTCCATACTGCGGATGCGGGTCTTGATCTCCTTGGTGGAAACACCAGCCATTGGTCATCCCCCTTTCTCAGTGCGTTCCCTGAAATTCAGCAAGAAGTGCCTTCAGGGCATCGGAAAGGGCGGCTTCGGTGTCCGCTTCCAGCTTGCCGGTGGAGCGGATGGCCGTCAGGACCTCCGGGTGGGCGTTTTCCATATAGGACTGGAGCCGAAGTTCAAACTCCGGGATCTGGTCCACGGCAATGTCCTTCAGGAAGCCGTGGGTCACGGCGTAGAGGATGCACACCTGCTGGGCCACTTCCACCGGCTCGCCGTTCTTCTGTTTCAGCACGGCCACGATGCGCTCGCCCTGGGCAAGTCTTGCCTTGGTGTCCGCATCCAGGTCGGAGCCGAACTGGGCGAAGCTTTGCAGTTCCCGGTACTGGGAGTAGAGCAGCTTCAAAGAGCCGGAGACCTTCTTCATGGCCTTGATCTGGGCGTCGCCGCCCACACGGGACACGGAGATGCCGGGGTTCACGGCGGGCATGATGCCTGCGTTGAACAGCTCGGATTCCAGATAGATCTGGCCGTCGGTAATGGAAATGACGTTGGTGGGAATGTAGGCGGACACGTCGCCTGCCTGGGTCTCAATGATGGGCAAGGCCGTCAGACTGCCGCCGCCGTTGGCCTTGGACAGATGGGCCGCCCGTTCCAGAAGACGGGAGTGCAGGTAGAACACGTCGCCGGGGTATGCTTCCCGTCCGGGGGGACGGCGGATCAGCAGGGAAATGGCACGATAAGCCACGGCATGCTTGCTCAGGTCGTCATAGACCACCAGCACGTCCTTTCCCTGATTCATGAAATATTCGCCCATGGAGCAGCCCGCATATGGGGCGATATACTGCATGGGGGCCAACTCGGAGGCGGTGGCGGACACCACGATGGTGTAGTCCATGGCCCCGCCCAGGGTCAGGCCGTTGACGATCTGGGCCACGGTAGAACGCTTCTGGCCGATGGCCACATAGATGCAGATCACATCCTTGCCCTTCTGGTTCAGGATGGTGTCGGTGGCGATGGTGGTCTTACCGGTCTGCCGGTCGCCGATGATGAGTTCCCGCTGGCCGCGGCCAATGGGGATCATGGAGTCGATGGCCTTGATGCCGGTCTGCAAAGGCACGTTGACCGGTTCCCGGTCGATGATGCCCGGAGCGGGCATTTCGATGGGCCGGTATTCGCTGGAAGTGATGGGTCCCTTGCCGTCAATGGGCTCGCCCAGGGCATTGACTACCCGGCCGATGAGCCCTTCGCCCACAGGCACGGATACCACCCGGCCGGTGCGCTTCACGGTGTCGCCCTCCCGGATGCCCTGATCGGTACCCAGGATCACGACGGAGACCGTCTCCTCTTCCAGATTCTGTGCCATGCCGTAGGAGCCGTTGGGGAATTCCACCAGCTCACCGGCCATGCAGTTATCCAGCCCGGAGACCTTCGCAATGCCGTCGCCAACGATGATCACAACGCCGGTCTCGCTTTCTTCCAGCTTGTGGGCATAGTTTTTGATCTGCTCACGGATGATTTTCGTAATTTCTTCGGGTCTTAGTTCCATACTGTACTGTCCCTGCTTTCTTCCTCAGAGTACGGTGTTTTTCAGCATATTGGTAATATCCTCCAGCCGGTGGGACACCGTGTCGTCCACTTGCCGCCCGTCGTAGCACAGCCGGACGCCGCCCAGGCAGGCGGGGTCCACCCGGTTGTGGAGCCGGACGGTCTTGCCGGTGAGGGTGCTGAGCTTTCCGGTCAGGCGGTCCGCCTGAGGCCCGGAGAGAGGCACGGCGGTAACGGCTTCCACACGCAGAATGTTGTGGCAGCGGTCGTATTCCGCCTGATAGGCCTTGGCACATTCGCCCAAATGCCGGGCATAGCCCTTTTCCGTCAGCAATTTCAGGAAATTCAGCAGAATTTCCGGCATTTTTCCGGAGAAGCTGTCGTCAATGATCTTACAGCGCTCCTCTTTGCTGAGGTTCGGGGTGCTGAGCAGCCGGAGGAATTCCGGTTCCTGCTCCACGGAGGTCTCCAGCGCAGAAAGTGCGCTCAGGACTTCCTCCGTGCAGCCCTCCTCCGCAGCCAGGGAGTAAAGGGCCTGTGCATATACGGTGCCGATCTGGGTCATTTGTCTTCACCCAATTCTTCGATGAAGCCGTCCACCAGACGGGCGTGGTCTGCGTCGTTCAGCTCCCGGCCCACCACCTTTCCGGCGATGGAGAGGGCGATGACGCTGATCTCGTCCTTGGCGTCGTTGACGGCCTTTTTCTTTTCCCGGGCAATATCGTCGGCAGCCTTGTCCATCATGGCGCTGGCCTGGGCGTTGGCCTGGCGAAGAATTTCTTCTTCCCGGCTCTGACCACGGGCCACAGCCTCCCGGACCAGCTGCTCGCTGGTCTGCTGGGCGGCGGAGAGCTTCCGGTCATATTCCTGCTGCTTGGCCTGGGCGTCCTTTTTGGCGTCCTCGGCGTCTTTGTAGAGGTCGTCGATCTCTTTCTGCCGGTCATCGATCATTTTCATCACCGGCTTAAAGAGAAACTTCCGCAGCATGAAGAAAAGAAACAGAAAATTGGCCAGAGCAAACAGGGCAGTCCAGGGATTGACACCCAAAAGTGCTTCAAATTCTCCCATTTGCGTTGCTCCTTTCTAAAATTTGGGAAAGGGGATCTTACTTCAGGGCAAACAGGATCAGGAAGGAGATCAGCAGAGAGTAGATACCGGTGGTCTCGGTGATGGCGCAGCCCAGGATCATGTTGGTCCGCAGGGTGCTGGCGGATTCGGGCTGACGGGCCATGCCCTCCAGAGCCTTACCTACGGCGTTGCCTTCGCCCAGAGCCGGGCCGATAGCGCCGATGCCCATGCACAGTCCGGCGCCGATGGCGCAAGCTGCCTTCAAAATTGCGTGTTCCATAATGAAATTCCTCCTAAAGTTGATTTGTGTATTTGAAATTTGAGAATTTCCGAAAGAGTTAAGCCTGGGCCGCTTCTTCGGGAGGCGGGCAGGCGCCGGCAATGTAGACCATGCTCAAAAGGGAGAACACAAAGGCCTGGACAAAGCCGGAGAACAGGTCGAAATAGACCGAAAGCACGGCGGGAATGCCGAACTGCAGGATCGGCACACCGGAAAGAATGCTGGTGTATTGCAGCAGCCCGAGAACGCCGATGACGAAGAAAACGATGCCGAATACCCACCGGACGGTTTTCTTCTGCTTTCTGCCAAGCACAAAGAGCAGAACGCCCAGAGCCAGCACCACGATGGGGACCACAATGGTGGAGGACACCAGATTCAGAAGCGCCGTGGAGGCCAGCCCCAGGGCCGTATAGAGGATGCTGGTGATCACACCGCCGCCGGCCACGTTGCCGAAGTGACGGAAGGCCATGGATACGGGCTGAGCCACTTCGGAGATGAGGTTCATGGGGGTCATGACCACCACCGGCTCCGTGAAGCCCTTCAGCCAGCCCAGGAAGCCGTTGCGTTTGATGGAATTGTACCAGATGATGACGCTGGTCATCACGGCCCAGGTCAGTGGCACGCTCAGGTCAGCGGTGGCGGAGCGGAAAATGCCCAGCATGCCGATCAGGGAGCCGCAGATGGAGCTCAAAAACACCGTGCCGATGTAGGGGGTCCAGCCCACGTTGTGGGGCCCCATGGTGTCGGAGACCAGATTTCGCAGGGTGGTCACGGCCTTCTCTACCAGCACCTGCGCACCGCCCGGGCGCTTTTTCAGGTCCCTGCCCAGGAAATAGGCAGCCAGGGAGAGAAGAATGGTCACCACCAGAAGGGAAAGGTCCGTCTGGGTCACGGCGATCCCGCCGAAAATGGGGATCTCAAAGTAGATGTATGCGCCGGTAACATTCACATTCACGGCGTTTTCTCCTCCTTTTTTCGGAAAAATTCGCCCAGGGTCAGGGCCGGGCGTACGAACAGCAGCGGCAGCAGCAGGGGCAGCAATTCAAAATACCCGCTTTTGGCGCAGGCAAAGAGAATGACCACCAATCCCACCAGCCGCAGGAGATAAGAGGTCTGAATGGCGGCTTGTCCGCCCTTTACGTTCTGGGCCTCGGCCTTGTCTGCTGCCAGACTGGTGCCAACGGCCATCAGGAAGAAGTTCAGCAGGGCCAGCACCCCGCCCAGAGCGGCGCTGTACGCCACCCGGCCGGAAAACCGGTGCAGCAGGGCGTAAATTCCAAGCATCACTCCGATGCCCAGCACCTCGCCCACGGCCACAATGGCGGTCTCCTTGAATACGATCTTTCGGGAATCCAAATGCTCGCCTCCGTCAGTCATGGTCGTTGAAGGAAGCGGCCTGAGGCGGCCCATCCTTCTTTTTGTCCCGGCTCATGCGCTCCATGGCTTTCAGGGACGTTCTTAATCCGTCCGCTGCGCCTACCACGCCCAGAACGATGCCGACCCACAGCACCCAGCCGCCCCAGCCACAGGAATCCCGCAGCCACACGGCCAGAAAAATAAACCCCGCCGGGGGCAGCGCTACGGAAAGGCCCAGCTGCGTGAGCCAAACCAGAAGGGTGACATTTTTCATCGTGTTCCACCAGCACCTTGCCGAACTCAAATTACGCCGTTAGTATATCGCATTTTCACCCGAAATTCAAGGTGTGGACATGGAGAATTTATAAAATATTCAAAATGGTAACACTCCGATGGAAATGTCCGAAAAGGGGCTTTCCAAAAAGAAGATTTTATAGTACACTATAAAGAAAAGAACTTTATGGGGAGCAGCGGAACGTGAACGATACGGAAATGGAAATTTTGCAGGGGACCATCAGTGCGGTGGTGTTCCAGAATTATGAGAACGGCTATGCCGTGCTGCGGCTGGCCGCCCAGGACGGCAATACCGTTACAGTGGTGGGAACCATCCCCATGCCCAGCGTGGGGGAACAGCTGATGGTCACGGGCCGGTGGGGCAATCACTCCGGCTACGGGCGGCAGTTCGAGGCGGAATTTCTGGAACGGCTCCTGCCCCAGACGGAGAGCCAGATTCTGGCCTTCCTGTCCGGCCGGGCGGTAAAGGGCATCGGACCCAAGACCGCCGGGCGCATCGTCAGCCGCTTCGGGGCAAAGACCCTGGAAATCATGGAGCGGGAGCCGGAGCAGCTGGCTCAGGTCCCCGGCATTTCCCCTGCCAAGGCCAAGGCCATCGGGGAGGAATTCCGGCTGCGGACCGGGGTCCGGCGGCTCATGGAATTTTTCGCCCAGCACGACTTGGATGCTCAGCTGGCGGTTCGGGTCTACCGAATGTACGGCGAGGGAGCCACGGACCTTCTCTATGACGACCCCTATCTTCTCATGGAGGAGGGGCTGGACGCTTCCTTCGGAGCCGTGGACCGGTTCGCCATTTCTCTCGGCGTGGCGGGGGACGACCGCCGCCGGGTGGAGGCGGGCATCCTCTTTGAACTGCGCTACAATCTCACCGCCGGACACAGCTTCCTGCCCAAGGAAAAGCTGGCGGCGGCCACGGCCCAGCTTCTGAGTGTGGACGTGGACACGGTGAACGCCGGTCTGGACCGGCTGGCGGAGGGGGAACGGGTGGTTCCGGAGACATTGGCGGGCATTCCGGTTATTTATCTGCCGGAGCTGGCGGAGGCGGAGGCCTATACCGCCATGCGGCTGCTGCAATTTGCCGCCGACCATAAAAAGACCCCGCCGGACCTGGACAAAATGGTCCGCATTGCCGCTTCGGAAAGCGGCCTTACCTACTCCGCACAACAGGAGCAGGCCATCCGGGATGCAGCCTCCTGTGGCGTGCTGGTGGTCACCGGCGGCCCAGGCACCGGCAAGACCAGCATCGTCAACGGCATCCTGTCCCTCTTTGACCAGATGGGGGTGGAGTGCCAGCTGGCGGCCCCTACGGGCCGTGCGGCCAAGCGGCTCACGGAGGTCACGGGCCGGGAGGCAAGCACCATCCACCGGCTGCTGGAGGCGGGCATCGACCCCAATACCGGCATGATGTACTTTGCCAAGGACGAAAGCAACCCTTTGAAGGCCGGAGCCATCGTGGTGGACGAAATGTCCATGGTGGATATTTCGCTCTTAAGCCAGCTGCTCCACGCCATCCCGGCGGGAAAGCGACTGATTCTGGTGGGCGACCCGGACCAGCTGCCCCCGGTAGGGCCGGGCTTCCCCTTCGGGGATATGCTCCGCAGCGAGGCATTGCCCACCGTCCGGCTTACGGAGATTTTCCGGCAGGCAAGGGAAAGCCTCATTGTTATGAACGCCCACCGCATCAATCAAGGCCAGATGCCGGACCTGCGGGACCGGAAGCGGGACTTTTTCTTCCTGCCCTGCCGGTCCGAGCAGGAGGTGGGGGCAACGATCGCAGGCCTCTGCGCCACCCGTCTGCCGAAGAATATGGGCATCCCCTCCGGGGAAATTCAGGTCCTGAGCCCCACCCGAAAGGGAAGCGTGGGGACGGGAAACCTGAACGTGCTGCTGCAAAATGCCCTGAATCCGGCTTCTCCCGACAAAAAAGAGCGGAAATACCGGGATTTTGCCTTCCGGGAAGGGGACCGGGTCATGCAGATTCGGAATAATTATGACATCCCCTGGAAAAAGACCGACGGCACCGCCGTAGGCAGCGGCATTTACAACGGCGACATCGGCGTCATTACCGCCATCGAGCTGGAGCAGGAGTTGGTCCGGGTGGTGTTCGACGACCGGGCGGCGGAATACGACTTCACCATGCTGGAAGAACTGGAACCGGCCTATGCCATCACGGTCCATAAGAGCCAGGGCAGCGAGTACCGGGCGGTGATTCTATCCTGCTGGGGCGGCTCGCCTTATCTTCTGAACCGGAGCGTCCTCTATACCGCCGTGACGAGAGCAAGAGAATTGCTGATCCTGGTGGGCCGGGAGGACACCGTGGGGGCCATGGTCAACAACGCCAAAGTGGGCCGCCGCTACACGGGGCTGAAGCTGCGGCTTCAGGGGAAAACCAAATGCTGAGCCGGGTGTGGGACCTGCTGTTCCCGGAAAAGTGCGTGCTTTGCCAGAAAGTGCTTGAAAAGGGCGAACAGGACCTGTGCCGGACCTGCCGCATGGGCCTGGAAACTTATCACGGCGGAAAAAAGACCATTCCCTTTGTTGCAAGCTGGACGGCTTTGTGGTATTATGAAGGTAACGTACGGGAAAGTCTCCTGCGCTATAAGTTCGGCGGACGGGAAAGCTACGCCAAAAGCTACGGCCGCCTGCTGGCCATGACCCTCCTGGAGGAGGACTGGACCTACGACCGCATCACCTGGGTGCCCATCAGCCGCCGGCGGAAGCTGCGCCGGGGCTATGACCAGGTGGAGCTGCTGGCCCGGGCCGCTGCAAAGGAACTGGGCCGGGAGGCAGAGCCTGTGCTGCGGAAGCTGCGGCACAACCCGCCCCAATCCGGCATTCACGGTGCGGCGGAACGCCGGGCCAATGTGCTGGGGGCTTACGGCCTCCGGAAGGGCGTCAGTGTGGAGGGCCAGCGGATACTGCTGCTGGACGACATCATTACCACCGGCGCTACCGTCAGCGAGTGCGCCCGGGAGCTGCTCAGCGCCGGGGCCAAGGAAGTGGTCTGCGGCTGCGTGGCGGCGGCAGGCCGGGAATCAAAGAAAAGTTAGGTGACGAATATGCAGTTTTTCTCCAACGATCTGGGTGTGGACCTGGGTACGGCCAACGTGCTCATCTACGCCGACGGCAAGGGCATCGTGGTCCGGGAGCCGTCGGTGGTGGCCGTGGATAAAAATACAGGCAGAATTTTGCAGGTAGGCTCCGCCGCCCGGAATATGCTGGGCCGGACCCCCGGCAATGTGGTGGCCATGCGGCCCTTGCAGGGCGGCGTGATCTCCGACCATGAAATGACCGTGCGGCTTTTGCAGACCCTGTTCCGCAAGGCCACGAAAACCGGTCTCTTTACCCCCAAGCCCCGTGTGGTCATCTGTGTGCCCAGCGGCGTGACGGAGGTGGAGGAGCGGACCGTTATCAATGCGGCCATCGAGGCCGGTGCCCGGCGGGTGTATTTGATCGAAGAACCCCTGGCGGCGGCCCTGGGTGCGGGATTGGACATCCAGGGACCCAACGGCCACATGGTGGTGGACGTGGGGGCCGGCACCACGGATATTGCCGTGCTGAGTCTCAACGGCGTGGCGGCATCTTCTTCGCTGACCATCGCAGGCGACGTGTTCGACGAGACCATCGCCCGGTATGTCCGCCGCCGTCACGGGGTCATCATCGGCCAGACCACGGCGGAGGACGTGAAAATTCAGATCGGCTCCGTGTACCCCCGGCCGGAGGACATCAGCATGAACGTGAAGGGCCGGGACGCCAAGAACGGCGTGCCCAGAGAACTGACCCTGCTGTCCTCGGAGGTCTACGAAGTCCTGCGCCGTCCTGCCCGGCAGATCGCCGACGAGGTGCTGTCCGTGCTGGAAGAAACGTCCCCGGAATTGGTCAGCGACATTTCGGAGAACGGCATTACCCTTACCGGCGGCGGAAGCCAGATCTGGGGCATGGAAATGCTGATTTCCGAGCGGACCGGCATTGCCTGCACCATGGCCGACGACCCGGAATCCTGCGTGGCCTTCGGCTGCGGCAAGAGCCTTAGCTGGATCAACCACATGCAGGAAGGACCCATCAACATTGCCCGCCGCCGCATCATGCGGGGGTAAAAAATGCAGGCGAATATCGCCTGCGGGTGAGATTTTTCCGAAACAGGCGTGACCTAGGTCATGCCTGTTTCTTTATTTTTCAGCACGGACTTGTAATAATTTCCAAAATTTTCCAGCGCATAGATGATGGGCAGCATGGCTCGGCCTAGGTCCGTCAGCCCGTATTCTACCCGGGGCGGCAACTCCTGGTAGTCGTGGCGGTAAACAAGGCCGTCGTTTATCATTTGCCGCAGGCTGTCCGTCAGCACCTTCTGGGAGATGCCATCCAGGTCCCGCAGCAGTTCATTGAAGCGCCAGGGCCGTGCCTTCAGGTTCCGCAAAATCAACAGCTTCCATTTTCCACCGATTAGCGATACGGCGGTAGCCACCGGACAGGCAGGCAATTCGGCTCGTGTTTTCATGGAGATCACCTCACTTCCTGATGATACCACACATTCCGAAAAAAGTATATAGTTATAAAAAAGTGCGTACTGGTTTTTCTGGGAAAAGGTGTTAGACTGTGCATAGGCGGCGGGAAGCCGCCAATATCACCGGGAGGGAATCCTTATGAAACATTATGAAAAAGTCAATACCGGCAGCGAGGGCCGGGTAGAACTCCACGACCGCCTGGGCCTGACCGGCGCAGAGATCAGCATTAACCGGTTGCCCGCCGGGGCTGGGGTGCCTTTTGTCCATGCCCATCGGCAGAACGAGGAAATATACGGCATCTTCTCCGGCCGGGGGACCGTTACCATCGATGGGGAGACCGTGGCCCTCACCGCCGGAGACTGGCTGCGTATTGCGCCTGCTGCCAAGCGGCAGTTCTCTGCAGCGGCGGACAGCGGCATCGAATATGTCTGCATTCAGGTCCGGGAAAACTCTCTGGAAGGCTTCACCGCCGACGATGCGATTCTCTTTAATTAAGGAATTTTTTCAGAAAAAGCACAGTCCCGAACGCCGGGGCTGTGCTTTTTCTACCCAGAAAACAAAAGCGGGGCGGAATTTGCGGAAAAACCTTGCGCCGGAGGGGGAAATGCGTTATACTATACAAAACTGCGCCAAATGGGAGGCTGCATCGCAATGACCGTGGACGAATTCTTTTCCGTGTGCGCCCGGATGGGCTTTTCCCGCTGCGGAAAAGGGTATGCCCGCTGCCTGGGGGACGGGGTCTATCAGGAGCTTTCCGCTCCCGGAACCGGCTACCTGAGCCATTCCTCCCCGGAATTTCTCCAATGGCGCAGACGCGCCCCGGTACTGGAATTTCGGCTCCGGTCCATGTATGCAGACCCTTCTTATTTTCGTACGCCCCAGATCCCCTTTTACCCCGAAAATCTGGTGGGGGACCGATATGTCTCCGGGGATTATCAGGGATTTGCCAATCAGTGTGACCTGATGCTTTCCGTGGGCTTTGTGGTGCTGGATACCGTTACCACCCAGTCCCGGCTGCTGGAATGGAGTCGGAAGCTGGAGGCGGCCCAGTATCCGGAGGAAACGCCGGACCGGTCCGAGCTGTGTCCGGCCATGATCCTCTGCGGGGAGCTGGAGATGGCGGAGCGGGTGCTGAACACATCCTTTACCCATATCTGGATGGCCTTTCACGAGGAGTACGACGGTTTAAAGGCCTGCGGCGAGTTTGAAAAGTATCTCCGTATGGAAGCTGCCCGCACCCAGGCCGCCATGCCGGTATCGGAGACCCTGACCATGCTGAAGGGCGGTCGCTGGGGAGAGCTTTGTATATATTTTGACCGGTGCCTGGCCCAGAATACCCTGGACCTGCAGCGCTCTGGCGCACTTTTTGCCCCGAATTTCAATCCACAATACTGCGATTTGGGTGGGGACCTTTCCTGACCCGGATAGGAGGAAACTTATGTCAACCAATCTGAATTTCCGCTCTGCCCTCAACGGCTTCAACCGGGAGGATGTGGTGAATTACATCGAATTTCTGACCAACCGCCATGTGTCGGACCTGAGCCAGATGAAGGCCCAGCTGGACGCGGCCAACGAGGAGATCGAACGGCTGAAGGCCCAGCCCGCTTCGGAGGCGGCCCCTGCGGAGACGGCTGCTGCCCCGGTGGAGGACACCGAAGCCCTGATCCAGGCCAAGGCCCGCATTGCAGAACTGGAAGCCCAGGTGGCGGCCCTGAACGCCCGGGAGCCGGCCCCGGCTCTGTCTGAGAACGCTCAGGCGGAACTGGAAGCCTATCGCCGGGCCGAGCGCACCGAGCGTGCCGCCCGTCAGCGGGCCGCCCAGCTGTGCAACCAGGCCAACGCCATTCTGGCCGATGCCACGGCAAAGGTGGAGGAGGCAGGCTCCCAGATGGAGGAGACCTTGGGCAGCGTCAGCACCCAGCTCAGCGCCCTGCAGACCGCCATTCTCCAGGGCAAGAGCGCTCTGCGGGATGCGGCTACGGAGCTTTACGCCCTGACCCCGGATGAAGAGGACGCATGAAAGACTTCTTCCCGGCCTATTATGACCGATTCCGCTGCCTGGCCGGGGCTTGCCCGGACAGCTGCTGCCAGGAATGGGACGTAGACGTGGACCCGGATTCGGCGAAGCGTTACCGGGCCTTGCCGGGGGAACTGGGGGATGCCCTCCGGGCCGCTTTGAAGGACACGGAGGACGGAACGGTTCTGGCCCAAACTTCCGGCCGCTGCCCCATGTGGCGGCAGGACGGCCTGTGCCGTATTCAGGCGGAATTGGGGGAGCAGGCCCTGTGCCATGTCTGCCGGACGTTCCCTCGGCTCACCCATGAATACGAGGGCTTCACGGAACACGCTCTGGAATTGTCCTGCCCGGAGGCCGCCCGGCTCATCCTCACCGAAGCGCCGGGCCGTTGGGTCCCGGAAGCGGAGGGAGATTTGGGCTTTCTGGTCCGGAGCCGGGAGCAGGCCCGTGATTTGTTGGAGGATAGCCGCTTTTCCGTGGGGGAGCGGCTGGCTGCGCTGCTGATTTTCGCAGGAAAAGCGGAGGATGCCCTCTGCGCCGGGGAAACGGTTCCGGATTTGGACCCGGAGGCGGCGCTGGATACGGCACGGGAATTGGCCGGACCGGGGGAACTGGCTCCGGTGCTGGAATTTTACAAATCTCTGGAAATCCTCACGAAAGCGTGGCGGCAGCGGCTGGAGGCACCCATGCCCGTCCCCTGGACCGATGCCCATGGCCGCCTGGCCCGGTATTTTCTGGACCGCTATTGGCTCCAGGCCGTGTCCGACGGGGAAATCTGGGCACGGGCCAAGCTGGTGGTCCTGTCCTGCCTGACGATTCGTTTTCTGGGCGGGGACCTGACGGAGACGGCCCAGCTTTATTCCAAGGAGATCGAGAACGACCCGGAGAACATTGATGCCATTCTGGACGGGGCCTATAGCGAAAAGGCCCTGACGGATGCCAATTTGCTGGGCCTGCTGCTCCGGCCCTGACCGCCGGAGCAGCTACAAAAAATGTTTTCAAAATTTTTCGACAAATCCGAAAAAAGTGCTTGACATTTCCGGAAGGTGTGCTATAATACAGAAGCTGTCTGGGACAGCCGGTCAAAAAACCGAATATGGGGGTATAGCTCAGCTGGGAGAGCGCTTGAATGGCATTCAAGAGGTCAGCGGTTCGATCCCGCTTATCTCCACCAAATGTGCGCTGAGGCACAAGAAAAACCTTGAAATCATATGATTTCAAGGTTTTTTCTTTTCCAAAAGTGAGAAATTCGGGGGATTTGCAAAAGGCACCTGTGCGCTTGATTTTTGATGGAAATTTTGAAAATCAAGAGGTCAGGTAAATGAAGAAAATCAGGTTGAATTGCACCGCCACATTGGACGAAACCTTTGCCGATTTCCTCCTTTCCCGCAGGGCAAAAGGGCTTGCGGAAAAGACGCTGGAAAGCTATTCTTCCCAATGGAAAGCCGTGGCGCGGCACTTGGACATGGGAACGGACATTGCCGCCCTCCAAAAGGCAGATTTGGACGCTATGATTGTTTCCATGCGGGACGCGGGGCTTTCTCCAAACAGTATCAACAGCTACACGCGGGTTCTGAAATCCTTTTTCTCTTGGTGCAATGAGCAGGGGATGACCCGTCTGAATATCCCCCTGTACAAGGCCGAGGAAACGGTAAAGGAAACCTATTCGGACGCGGAGCTGACTGCGCTTCTGAAAAAGCCCGACATTCGCAAGACAACCTTTGCAGAATATCGGGACTGGGTGATTATCAATTTTCTTTTGAACTGCGGGAGCCGCGCCGCGACGGTCAGGGCGATACAAATTCGGGACGTGGATTTGGACGGCGGCGTTGTGTTCTACCGCCACACGAAGAACAGAAAGGCGCAGGTCATTCCCCTTTGCAGCCCCGTGATTGCCATTCTGCGGGAGTATGGGCGCTACCGTGGCGGGGAGCCTACGGATTATCTCTTTTGCACAGAAACGGGAACACAGCTCACAGAAAACGGCTTGCGGCAATCTATCGCAAGATACAACACGCGGCGCGGGGTGCAAAAGACTTCTATCCACCTGTTCCGCCACACATTCGCGCGGAAATATCTGATTGACTGCGGCGGGGACGCGTTTACGCTCCAAAAGCTCCTTGGACATTCCACCCTCGCCATGACGAAGCACTATTGCGCCATTTACGACGCGGATTTGACGAAGAACTACGACAACTTTTCCCCACTGGCGCAAATGAAAGCGGGCAGCGCAAAAATCAAAATGAGCGCCAAAGGCCGCTGACGGCTTTACACGGGGCGCGTGTGTGGCGGCGGTATTTATCTGTCAGACAACGAAAACGGAGCGGGAAGTGCAAACCTCCCGCTCCTACTGCGTTTTATCAGAAAACAAATGGTTCATCCTTGATTGCTCCATAAGCAAAAGGATTGACCCCCAATTCACTACGGAGGAAATACGCTAATTCCTCCGCCGCAATGAGAATATCATCATATTCCTCTTTCTTTTGGTCTGCCCGTATCTGCGTATAGACTGCGTTCAGACTGTCCAGCATTTCCGCTGCTGTCATTAAAATTCAAACCTCCGTTCTGACGGCGTGGGAGAAACTTGTTTCTCCACGCCGAAACTATTTATATTATCTGTAATATTTATATTTATTTCTCTGTCCTCTGCCGTGTCATTATTTACGGCTTGCGGCGCTTCAAAAGCGTTTGCCGTAAAGTCATAGCCGTCAACCGTATCGCTTTCTAAGTCGTTTTTCTCTGTATGCGTGGCGCGTTGTGGTGTTTCATAGAAATCATAGGTATTGCTTTCCCCGCGCTGCACAAGATAGCCCTTGTCTATCAGTTTTGTAAATTGGTCGCGGTATGTAGACTGCGGCATTCCCACCGCCTGCCGTATGGCAGCGGGCGAGAGCGCAAGCGTAAAGCCGTTGGCATTGGACGCGAAGTATAAGTAAAGCATGAGCGCGTGTGCGCCAAGGTCACGCGCCGCAGCTTGCCAATGACTGTTTTTGATACCGAGGAAGTCAGACGCAGCGCGTTCTCTGTGTATGGCTATCAGCCGTTGATTTGGTACTGTGTTCGGCATTCTCCGTTTTCTCCTTCTCTATTGGAACGGCTGGGAGGGAAAGCCCCTCCCGCCGATGATGTATTATCTTCCGAGGCTTTCGATTTTCTCATTCAGGCCGTCGATTGCGTCAAAAATCTCTGACACGTCCACCGTGGCGGAAATGTGGGAAAGTACGTCCTGCACGATTTCTTCTTTCATTTGCTCCATTTCCCGGCGGCGGTTTGCTTCATCAATGTTGCAGCTATTCAGATACATCATTCTAAGCGTTGCCTGCATTTCCTTTTCCATGCCGCTGATGAAATGGTCAAACAGAATGTCCTTTTGAATATTCGCCATTTTTGCGTCTCCTTTCTATACAAATCTATATTTGAAAGTATGGTTTTCTTAACTTTCTAAGTATATTATATCATATTTTTTATACTGTATCAAAGAAAGAACGCTGAATGAAAGCACGATGAAAAAGGGGTGGCGGGCTATATTTCGGGAAGTCGCGGCGCGTTTTCTCTTTTGGCGGTTCCGCGTGGGCAAGTTGGACACGAAAACGCGCTGTTTTTCACCGTTTCCGTTGTATTTCGCTTGATTATTATGAGAAATCCGAGAAAATCGCGTTGAAATCACACGGCATACGCTGTTTTCACACGTTCACGTTATAATTTTCTGCATTTTTCAAGAAATTTCGGGAAAATCCTTGACAATATATATATATATATATATATAATGGGTTGTGCAAACGGTGCGAGGCGCGTGTTTTGCACATTTTTTATTGTGGAGGAATGGATTATGCGCGTTATTCTCGATACTGACAAGAAAACCATCACCCTGCCGTGGAACTATCGTGAAAAGTTAGAGGCTTACAACAAAATGGTTATGGACATTTCCGGCGATGAAAGCAAGAAAAAGAACTTCAAGTCCTTTGTAGATGACGTGTGGAAAGAGTGCATGGCGAACAGCGACAACTGCTTGAAAACTGCTGATAAGCCCAAGAAAGACGGCGGTAAGAAAGCGGCGGACAAGTAATATGGGCGCGCCAAGAATTACGCCGGAGGAAATCATCGAAATGCAGCGGTTATATCGGCAATTAGGCACTTATACCGCTGTGGCGAACGAAATAGGGCGCAGCCCATCCTCCGTGTCAAAGTATGTTCAAATGAAGGGTGTTCCCGCAAATATCCGTATTGCGGTTGAAAACTTATCACAGAAAGGTTGATCATCAATGGATGAAAAAATCATTATTAAAGGAAAGAGAAAATCCAGCATCAGCATATTTGTTGGATTTATAGTTGCTGGAATAGTTGCATTATTGTCTTACTTCCTGTATTCAGTTAATAGCTATAGAAGTTATGCATATATTTCGCCGGCTGGAACGCGGACTACAAGAACCATATCATGGGGTGAAGCAATCTCGAAATCTATCCGGTGTGATGGTGGATTGCCTTTTGTTGCTATTGGCGTTGTGATTTTCGTAATCATTGGATATATCATCTATAAAAACTGGTCAAAGATTGAGATAACTGTTTCCGATAAAAGGGTATATGGTATCAATGCTGTTGGAAAACGTGTTGATTTGCCTTTAGATTCAATTTCGGCTGTTGGAACATCCGCTTTTCGCGGAATTGCGGTGACAACCTCATCTGGTGCAATTAAGTTTAATATGCTGGAAAACAGAGATGAAGTTCAAAGTGCTATTAGTGGATTACTCATTGATAGGCAGAACAAGACGAACTACAATGAGCAAGCAGCTAATTCTGGAAAGTACGATGCAGACGAACTCAAGAAGTTCAAAGAACTGCTTGACAGCGGCGTTATCACGCAGGAAGAATTTGACGCGAAGAAAAAGCAGCTGCTTGGTCTGTGATTCCTACATATCCACGGAGCGGGGCGCGTGTCCCGCTCCTTTTCCTATCCGTTTCATTAGGGTATAGCCCAATGACAATGGAAGTCCCCTTGCTTTTCTGTTTCACATATATTATATCATAATTTTTAAAATATTTCAAATTGTGAATATATCCTATTGACATACTTCTGGATTTGTGATAGAATAAAAGCAGATAAAGCAAGGAGGCTTTTGGAATGCGGGTTTTCTATGTGCGCTGCTCCACCATCGAGCAGAACGAAGCGCGTCAGCTGAAAATGGTAGAAGAGCAGAACGCCGAAAAGGTATTTGTGGACAAGGCAAGCGGCAAGAACACAGACCGCGCCGCCTTTAAGGAAATGATGGCTTTCGTCCGGGCGGGCGATACCGTAGTAGTCGAAAGCATTTCCAGAATCGCACGAAACACGCGGGACTTGCTTTCCATTGTGTCAGAGCTGACCGAAAAGGGCGTGGAGTTCGTCAGCCTGAAAGAGAATATCGACACCACCACCCCGCAGGGGCGTTTCATGCTGACTGTGTTCGGCGCTCTGGCCGAATTGGAGCGGGAAAACATTTTGGAGCGGCAGCGCGAGGGAATCGAAATTGCCAAAAGCGAGGGCAAATACAAAGGCCGCAAGCCCATTGATTATGACGGGGCGCAAATGAAAGCCCTTTGCAAAAAGTGGCGGGCGGGCGAAATCACCGCCACCGCCGCCATGAAAGAGCTAGGCTTGAAGCCCAACACGTTCTATCGCAGGGTAAAAGAAATGGGGCTGTAAGCAGCCCCACAAACACGCAATCTATTCAAAAATTCAAGCGCACATGAAGCAGAAAAGTAAAGTGTGCGAAACGGGCAAATGAGCAAAAAGCCCTTGTATTTCAAAGGTTTTTCCTTTTGGAGCGCTTGCCCCTGACGGACGCTGCCGCGGCCGTCAATGGCATTCAAGAGGTCAGCAGTTCGATCCCGCTTATCTCCACCAAAGAACACTCGATTTCACTTGAAATCGAGTGTTCTTCTATACTTTTCAGCCTGTTTTGTGCTGGGTGTTTTCACCTTGGACAACAAATGGACAACAGACCTTCTCAATTTCTTCTTTCTTACTGTGGGAAGGAAGAAGTTATGGCATCTATTGAAGAAGAAGGGACAAGAGGCAAACATCTTTCATACAAGATTCGTGTGTGTTTGGGACGTGATGAAAACGGCAGGCAAATTTCAAAGGCAATGCGTTGGAATCCTCCTGAGGACATGACCCCTGCAAAGGCAAGGAAAGAAGCACAGCGGGTGGCGGCGGTTTGGGAGGCAGAGCAAAAGGAAGCCTTTGAACGCCAAAAGGCGCAACAAGAAGGGCGCAAGACCGATTATACCTTCGGTCAGTTCGTAGATGAAGTTTGGGTTCCTCTTTGCGTTCGTGACGGCTCCCACCGCCCTTCTACGGTTGCCATGTACACCAACATTTTGAAGGTCATGCGCCCGCATTTTGAAGAGTTGCTGCTGAGCGGAATTTCGGGCATCCAAATCACGCAGTATTTAACATGGCTTCGCAATGACTATCGGACGCAGTACGGCAAGCCCCTCGCTGAAAAATCCATCAAGCACCATTACTACACCTACAACACCATGGGCGCAGGCCACGCCGGTACGGCCTATCTGGCAGACGCCACCGGCCAGCTGAAGGTCGTCAAAGAAGTGGCATCCTACGCCTCCACGGCGAATCCTTTCTCCGTAAACCTGGTTTATAACTCTGACTATTTTGTCAACAGCTCCTCTGCCTATCTGCCTCATGGCTCTGCAATGGATTTCGGCTCCGGCTGGACGCTGGACTGTGTGCAGACGCTGGCATCTCAGATCATTGGCGGCAGAGAGTACCTGCGCTATACCGACGGTGACGGCACCGAACACTATTTTTTGAAGGACAGCCGCAAGGATTCCGGCTACTATTATGATGAGGATGGCCTGGGCCTGAAAATCAAGACCGTGACCGGCGGATATGGCACTTACACTTATGAATACGACAGCAAGCACAATCTGACTTCTGTGACCGACGGTCATGTGACCCAGAACATGACGTACTCCGCCCAGGGCAACGTGACCAATACCTCCCTCAAAGGCGGCAGCCTGACCATGACCAGCAGTGCCCAGTACGATGCCAATGGCAACCGGCTGCTCTCCGTGACCGACAATGCTGGGGCAACGGTAAAGTACGGCTATTCCGGCGAACTGAGCAAAATGCTGGCACTGCCAGAGAGCGTCACAGACGCTTTGGGAAACACCACTTATAACGCCTACGATTCTTTTGGCAGAATCGAGCATACTTCTCTTGCAAATGGCTCCGGGGTGGTATATACTTATACCAAAGGACAGTTGTCCGAACTGAGCCGCAGGACCGGCAGCACTACCCAAAATTACAGCTTCGTCTACAACTCCTTCGGACGGATGACGGAGTTGAAGGTGGGCAGCCGGACGCTGGCCAAGTACGAGTATGCCATTGGCAACGGCAACCTGACCAAGCAGACCTATGGCAACGGGGCTTCCGTGTCCTTCACCTATGACAACCGGGACCGGGTGACTACCCGGACGACATCGGATGGCAAGACGAGAACCTACCGCTATAATGAGGACAGCCGCTTGAGCAGTGTGACGGACAGCGACGGTCGGACCATTCAGTATCTGTATGACGGTCTGGACCGGCTGACAAAATGCACGGTTCTGCAGGACGGTAAGGAGATCCTGACCACCGGCCAGAGTTACAACCTTGCTGGGCAGGTCGAAGACCAATACTGGACTGTTGACGGGAAAACCCATTGGCGAGAATACGCATACGATGAGGCTCCTGCAAGATATGCAGAAGGACTCCTGATCGGAATGCGGAATGAAATCGGCGATGAGCTGGAGTTCCACTATGACGACCTTGAACGCCTGACCAGAATGGACAGTGGAAAGGCCAGCCAGGCGTACACATATGAACAGGACACCAGCGGGAATGAAACGACTCGCATTAAAAAATATGTTGCACAATTCGGAAGCAACGTGGTATGGTCGAGCGAGTTTACCTATGACGCTGCGGGGAATATTACCCACGAAAAGACTAGCAATGGTGATTGGGACTATAAATATGACATCCAAGGGCAGCTGATAAAGGCCACCAACGGTACAGTCACCTATACCTTCACCTATGACGATGCTGGAAATATTCTTACCGCTTCAGATGGCGCTCAAACACACACTTACCTCTATGATGACGAGGATTGGAAGGATCTGCTTATGGCCTTTGATGGCCATGAGTTCGAATACGATGGCAGCGGCAATCCCACCACCTACTACAACGGTCGGGATTGGACCTTTGGCTGGACCGGCGGATGGACGCTGAGCAGTGCATCCAGCAGCAGCGATACCGGCGAGAGCAGCATTGGCTACACCTATGACCTGGACGGCATCCGTACCGGTAAGACCGTCACGGAAAAGGTCTACCATACCCATAAGTTCACCGTAAATAAGGTTGTGGCAGCAACTTGTACCCGGCGAGGATTTACGCTCGTTACTTGCTCCTGTGGTGCTGTCCGAGCGGTTGACTACATTGAGCCAACCGGACACAACTATGAAGAAACAGAAGTCGTGGCACCCACCTGCACAGAAGATGGTTATACTCTGGAAACCTGTACAAAGTGCAGTGCAACGCAGAAGACCAACACTGTTACCAAGCTGGGACATCTTTGGGTCGTAAACCGGGCCACAAACACGCAGAAGTGCAGTCGCTGCGGAGCCAAAGAGTCTATCGTAGTTATTCCAGTCCAGCCCACAAAGCCAACATCCGCTATGGATGCGGGGGAGGGCACCGACGAGACGCTTCCACCGGTCGTGGATGAAGAAGTGCCAGAGGAGACAGTTCCACCGGAGGAAGATGCCGATGTTCCAGACGACATCGGAAGCTACGACATTGAACCCCAGGCTGCAAGTGCAATTATCGATTCCGAAACGACCTCCTCTTACAGCTACATCTACGCCAGTGGGAAGCTGCTGCAGGAGAAGGTTACGACCAACGGGACCACTGAGACCCATAACTTCTTCTACGACAATACCGGAAAACCCTACGCCATGCAGGTGGACGGAACCACCTACTATTACATCACCAACCTGCAGGGCGACGTTATGGGCCTGGTGGACACCAGCGGCAACTCCGTGGCGAGTTACACCTATGACCCCTACGGCAAGCTCCTCACAGCCACTGGCACCCTGGCCGAGAAAAACCCGCTTCGCTACAGAGGGTACTACTACGACTCCGAAACGGGGTTTTACTACCTCCAGTCCCGCTATTATGACCCCGCCACAAGACGGTTCGTAAATGCAGATGCTTACGCATCTACTGGGCAGGGTATCTTGGGAATAAATATGTTTGCCTACTGCCTTAATGGGCCGTTAACATACGTTGATAGCCAAGGTACAGATGCCATTCTCTTATTTGATGAAGACTTTACAGGTCATGTCGGTGCTCTAGTTCAAGATGAAAACGGAACGTGGTGGCACTTCTACTGGGGAACTGAAGATAACTGGTTGCGATACGCTTCAGTTCTAGGTATAGATGTCCCGGTATTAACCTGGTGTGAAGAATACGAAGGCGAAGCGGACTTAGAATCAATAAATGCCAGCGGGCAATACAAAGCGGGATATACGGATATGCTTTACTTGCAAGGCGACTTTTCTTCCAGTGTATCCGAAATGCAACAGAGTGACGGGCCATATAACCTGTATAAGAGAAATTGCACACAGGTCACACTTTCAACACTGTCTCATGCCGATACCGATTACAAGGATATTCTTTCCTTTGCATCGAAATTTATCCTTCCTGCGACTTCTTTCTACTCAGTTAAAGTAATTACCCAATTGTCGAACCGCTCATGGAAAAACGAAATGAGGTGTCTAGAATGACCTTCAATAATACGGATGCGCGGATATTGCGAATTGCGATTATCTTTGTTGAAGTGCTATCCCTTTTTGTTTTCTTTGTTCAAAACTTCGCAATTACTTATCCAGGCCCCCCTATGCCTATAAGTGCTGTATTTTTTGCTGCTATTCATTCGACATCGAATTTCTTACTTTGCATTTTTGGGGTTCGGATTAAATTACTGCAAAAATCTATTTCTTGTGCATTACTCTTTTTAAGCATCTGCATTCTGTGGATATTCCTCGCATATGGTTTTAAGATACTCTTCATGTTTCTCTTAGCCCCAAAAAGCTGCATTAATATCAATCTTGAAGGGATGAAATCTTTTGTACTGTGCTTAATTGAGATAGGATATCGTATTGCAAGCGTTATCCTCACATCGAAAGATTCCCAATAATCACGGGTGGCTCGAAGCGGTCAAGGAGAATTTAAGTATGAAGCGCTATTTGTCTGTTTAACAATTTAAATCCACACCATATGCAAGGGAGGAAAATCCGATGAGAAAGGCATTTTTTTGCATTTTGCTCGTGGCAATCATGTTATTCATGACGGCTTGCCCCAATCCGCTGGTAAGAATACGGCAGCCCTGTAATCAGCCAAACACTGTATGGCAATCGGAGGATGGCCGCATCACGTT
>ERZ841120.523-NODE-523-length-25390-cov-13.628617_pt1 | contig 25390 bp, 18 predicted proteins | sample MGYA00519572_ERZ841120 | MGnify/ENA primary metagenome ERZ841120 (study PRJEB31850, sample SAMEA3708890) | human gut metagenome | biome: human gut; feature: human-associated habitat; material: faeces | place: China | collected 2014 ...
GGAACAGGCTGCCCAGCATCAGCGGCACCGCAAAGGCAAGGATCAGCTTGAGCGGGCTGCCCTGCGTCATATCTTTCGTCATACGCACGTTCCTCCTTGGGAAAGCATCACAGACCTTATCACACGAATTTTTTCCGACAAAAACGCCCTGCCGCGCAATGGGCAGGACGTTTTTGTTCATGTGGGTATTATATCAGGTTGTGATGAATTTTCAAGAGGCTTTTTCAAATTTCTCAGTGCTTCCCGGCCAGATGCTTCAGCAGCTGGAACAAAACGCTCCAGAAACCCGTTCCGGCATTGCCCGAAGGCGGGGTATCCTCATCCGGAATGCTCAGCGGCGGGTCATTCTGAATAGTGTGCGAGGAACTGTCTGGTACGCTCCTCCCGGGGATGATCGATGAGCTGTTTGGCCGGGCCTTCTTCCACGACCACGCCGCCATCCATGAACAGGATGCGGTCGGCCACATCGCGGGCAAAGTGCATCTCATGGGTGACAATGATCATCGTGGTCTTGCGGTCAGCAAGATCACGCAGGACCTTCAGCACCTCGCCGGTCAGTTCCGGGTCAAGGGCGCTGGTGGGCTCATCAAAGCAGAGGATATCCGGGTGAAGCGCCAGCGCGCGGGCAATGGCTACACGCTGCTGCTGGCCGCCGGAGAGCTGATGCGGGTAGTGGCCGGCCCGCTCCGAAAGGCCCATCTGCGCCAGCAGTTCTCTCGCCTGCTGCTCCAGCTCCGCGTGGATGGCCTTTTTGTTTGCCTGATATTCCGGGCGTTCCTTTGCCAGCAGTTCTCCTGCCAGCATCACGTTCTGTAAGGCCGTGTACTGCGGGAACAGGTTGAAGTTCTGGAACACCAGACCAAAATGGAGCCGCTTTTTACGGATCTCACTTTCCTTCTGGGTGGCAGGGTCGGCGGCATCCCACATGGTCTCGCCGTTCACCTTGATCACACCCGTGTCAGGCCGTTCCAGAAAGTTCAGGCAGCGCAGCAGAGTTGTTTTGCCGGAACCGGACGAGCCGATGATCGCCAGCGCTTCACCCTGCTCCAGATCCAGGGAGATGTCCTTCAACACATGGGTCTCGCCAAAATTTTTCCCGATACCGGAAGCTTCGAGCAACGCCATAATCTATCTGCCTCCTTAGCAGCGGAAATAATCGAGCTTTTTTTCAGCCCAGTTGAACAGGATGGTCAGCGCGCCCACAAACACCAGGAAGAAGAGCGCGGTGGAGAACAGCGGCCAAATCAGGCCCTTTGCGCTGTACTCCTTGGCCATCATAATGATCTCCTTATTGGCAATGGTGTTTGCCAGCGAGGTATCCTTGACCAGCGTGATGATCTCATTGCCCATGGGGGGCAGGATGCGCTTGACGACCTGAAGCAAGGTCACCTTGAAAAAGATCTGTGTTTTGGTCATGCCAAGCACCTGCCCGGCCTCAGTCTGCCCCTTGGGCACCGCTTCAATGCCGCCGCGGTAGATCTCAGAAAAATAGCAGGCATAGTTGATGGCAAAGGCCACCACCGCCGCCACCATCCGTCCGCCGGAGCCGGAGGGCCAGGGGTTGTTCATGCCCAGAAGGCCGGGGCCCAGATAGATCACGATGATCTGCAGCATCAGCGGGGTGCCGCGGATGATCCAGACAAAGGTCTTGACAAGCCCGGCCAGCGGCTTGCAGCGGCTCATGGAGCCAAACGAGACCACCAGCCCCAGCGGCAGTGCAAACAGCAGTGTCAGGGCAAAGAGCTCACAATTGAGCAGGAACGCGCCGGACAGGCGCATAAGAATCACAGACACAAAAACACACCTTTTTTATTCAGAATCCATATTCCCCTTCCATCACAGCCGGTGAAAGTTCCCTCTGCTGGGGAGCCTTTCACGCATCGGCAGCAAAAAGCCTCCCTCACCGAGGGAGGTTGCATCGCATAGCGATGACGGAAGGAGTTGTTCAACAAATTCAGTCAGCCAGTGCCAAATCGTACTTATCGGCCAGTGCCTGCATGGTACCATCGGCCTTCAGTGCATCAAAGGCCTCATCCACAGCGGCGGCAGCATCACTGTCCTTGCGGAATGCCACGCCGTACTCCTCAGCGTTCAGCTCGTCCACGATCTTCAGGTCGGCATAATCCGTGCCCTCACCGATCATGGCGTTGGCCAGGGTCAGGTCAAGTACAGCGGCATCGGCAGTGCCTGCGGCAACTTCCATCAGGCAGTCGGTCTGAACGCTCTTGGAAACGTAATCAGCCTGTGCCAGGTTCTCGTCCCCCTCAATGGCAGCCTCACCAGCGGAACCAGCCTCGGCGACCACGGTCTTCCCCACCAGATCAGCGGTAGAGGTATAATCGGTGCCATCTTTCACAACGACCACCTGTGCGTTCTTGGCATAGGCCTTGGTGGTAGCGGTGTTCTGCATGATGTCATCGGTCAGGGTCATACCGTTCCAGATGCAGTCGATGCTCTTGGCATCCAGCTCCACGACCTTGGTATCCCAGTTGATCTCCACAAACTCCGGCTCCACACCCAGCTTTTCGCAGACAGCAGTGGCCAGCTCGGTATCAAAACCCGTGAAGTTGCCATCCGCATCGGTGTAGTTCATGGGCTCGTAAACAGTGTAGCCAATGACCAGCTTGCCCTTGCCCTTGATGTAATCCAGGTCGCTGCCTGCGGTCTGGGAAACGGCAGCACTGCCGGAAGCAGAGGCCGAAGCAGATGCGGCAGTGGAAGTGGAAGCGGCACCACCGCAGGCGGCAAGGCTCAGTGCCATGGCACCGGCCAGGAATGCAGATACAAGACGTTTCATATACGGTTCCTCCCTCAGTGGCAAGCAGCCTTGTTTTATTGCTTTACCATGCTAAATCGCTAAACTGTGGTTATAGAATAGCGCGTTCTCATCCGTTTTGCAAGGGGGAAAACGGATTTTTCGCAGTTTGCTCAAATCTTTACCGCTTTACCACGGCAAAGCGGTCATTTTGACAAAACAAAAACGCCGCGTCGGCAGCTGCCAAACGCGGCGAGATGTTTCTCTCTGAAAATTCAGCGGAATGCCACCGCCCCCCTATCCGGGAGAGCCGGTGCGCGATTGCGAGATCGAAAAGGACTTCCACCCTCAGCCCAGGGCATCCAGCGCCGCCTTTTGCAGATCGGTGATGTCAATGGTACACAGAGCCTTCAGGTCGGCATCGCCGCCGGAAAGTCCGGCGATCTCGGTGCGGGTCTTGCCCTTGAGGGCATCGCAGAAGCCTTCGCTGTGCTCGTACCACTCCTTGCCCAGCGCCGACGCACCGCGCATCCCGTAGTCTTCACCCAGCTCCAGCTTGGTCTTGACGAGATCCGGGGCTGTCACACCGCCGTCCGAGACCACCGTCAGGGCCGGCTCGGCCATATCCGCAATGGCGCTGGTCACACGGCGGTCCGCATCGGTGGTCAGTGCCACGATGCTCACATCCACCTGCGCATTCACATCCTTGTCATCGGTGGCGGTGATGTCCGAAGTCCCGTTCACCGCTTCGATGCCCAGCGCGGCCCTGTCGCCCTTGGCGGCACCCAGTGCCCTGGCATTGGCGCAGGCCCGGGTCACGGCATCCCGGTAACGGTCCACTGCAATGGTGCACCCGCTCAGCAGGTCGGCATCCGTGGCCTTGCCATCCTTATCCACTTTGAGCATGGAGACCTGTTCCGGGGTCATGCCGATCAGGTAACTGGCAAAGGCATCTGCCTGTTCCGCCCATCCCTTTTTCAGGGAAGAGACCTCGGCCAGCGGGTAATCGTCCCCCTTCTGACGCTTGGTGCGCCAGTCGGTGGGCAGGGTCACATGGCCGGTGCTGTCCGCCGAAACAGACACTTCCAGCTCGTCCAGCAGAACACTCTCCAGTTTGCCCTCGCCATCCAGCAGGACAGCGGCCGCTGCCAGTTCAATTTTCCCTGCCCTGTCCTGATCGGTGGCCTCTGTCACCACACCCAGACCGGTTTTCCATGCCGCTGTCTGGGTCTGTGCGGAGGATGTGCCGCTGCTTCCGCTCATGCTGCCGGAGCTGCCCGACCCGGCGTTCGTTTTGCCGCAGGCGGTCAGCAGCAGCGCCGCCGCCATGGCACAGCTCCAAAGAGCCCGATGGTTCTGATTCATAGATACGCTCCCTTTCCACACGGCCCGTTAGGCCTTTGCCCCATAGTATGTCCAGAAGAGCGTAAGATTACGCAGCCGACGGGAGTTTTCCAAAGCAAGTGTCCGCTGGGGTGGGACCCTGTTGCCGCAGGCAATAGGGCGGGCGATGGAATGGCCCGTTTCACTTGCGTGGAAAAGCTCCCCGAGTGCTGCGCGCAGCCGCTTACATCAACGGACTCAGCAGCCGCAGCACGCTGTCCAGTGCTGTGCCCGGCAGATTGGTGCGGCAATCGGAGCGCATGATCTCCCGGCACTGCGGCAGGGTGCGCTCCACATCCTTCCGCAGTGCAGCGATCTGGCTGTTATGGAAGAGCAGTGTTCCGCACTCAAAATGGAGAAACAGGCTCCGGTAATCCATATTGATGCTGCCCACTGCGGCGACACGGTCATCGCTGACATAGCACTTGGCGTGGAGGAAACCGGGCGTGAATTCATAAATGCGCACGCCCGCCCTGAGCAGGGGCAGATAGTAGGAGCGGCTGAGCCGGAACACCAGCTTCTTGTCCGGGATCCCGGGCAGGATGAGCCGCACATCCACCCCGCGCTTGGCCGCATTTTTCAGAGCATCCAGCATCTCCTCGCCCACGGCCAGGTAGGGCGTATAGATATAAACATATCTCTGGGCCTGAGAGAGGATGTCCAGATAGACCGTCTCGGCCAGCGGTTCCTCGTCCAGCGGGCTGTCCGCGTAGGGCTGCACCACGCCATCCTGCACTGCGGGCAGGCGGGTAGGCGCAAAGGCGGCGTAATCGGTCTCCTGCGGGCGGAAGGCGTTCCATGCATTGAGGAACATCACGGTAAAGTTCCAGACAGCAGCACCCTCCAGACGGATGGCCGCATCCTTCCAGTAACCAAAGCGCTGCTCGGCATTGATATACTCATCCGCCAGATTCACACCGCCGGTGTAGGCCACATTGCCGTCAACCACCACGATCTTGCGGTGGTCGCGGTGGTTCATCACCAGCGAGACCAGCGGCACCACCGGGTTGAAGGGGATGCAGCGGATGTGCGCCTTCTCCATGCGGATGACAAAATCACTGGGCAGGCCCAGCAGGCTGCCAAAATCATCGTAGATCAGCCGCACATCCACGCCCTGGGCGGCCTTGCGGCGGAGGATCTGCTCCACACCGTCCCACATTTTGCCGGAACGGAGAATAAAGAATTCCAGAAAGATGAACTTCTCTGCCTTGTCCAGATCTGCCAGCAGCTGGGGATACATCTCCTCCCCACAGGAAAAATAGTGGGCCGCGGTATCTTTCCAGGCCGGATACGGCCCGAACTTTGCCACGTAGCGGCTCAGGTTCCGGCTGGAGATATCCAGCGCATCGGTCTGGCCCTCAGGCTGGGCAAGCTCGGTCTGGTGGGCCTGTTCCACCTTCTGCATCCGCTCCCGCAGATACTTGGCGGGGGCCTTATTGCCAAAAGCCAGATAAAGCGCGCCGCCCAGCAGGGGCAGAAGGCCGATCAGAACGATCCAGCCGATCTTATAAGCACTGTTTTCATCCTTGCGCACCAGATACAGCACGATCATGATGCTCAGCGCCTTCAGGGCACCGTTCAGCCAGACCCGCCCCGCCGTGAACGACCAGAACGCCCAGAGCAGCCAGAGCACCTGTAAAGCCACCAGCACCACTGTGATCGTGACACGGTTGAAGATGCGGTTGAAAAACTTGACGATAGGCAATCTGAACATGTGGTATCCCTCCCCTGCCGCCCACGGCGATTTTTGATGCTGTTAGTATAGCGCAGAGCGGAGGATTTTGCAAACAAAAAAGCGCCCACAACGGCTTTCCCCGCTATGAGCGCCTATTCAATCGTGGGCAGAATTTTTCCGTGGGCCGTTCGCTTATGCTTCCGCGTCCTCATAACCAACCAGCAGACCGCCCAGCTCTGCATAATAGCTGCACAGACCGCCGCATTCGCTGATGTCCACCTTTGCTCCATCAAACACAGCCTTTACCATGTGCTTCAGGCGCTCGGCGGCGGCGGGATTGCCGCAGTGAGAGATATGGAGCCTGCCGTTGGTGTAGCCGTGCTCCTTGAGTTCCAGCACGATGCGCTCCAGCGCACCATGCTCACCACGGGTCTTGCAGAGAACATCCAGCTCCCCGGCCTCACTTGCCTGTCCGATGACCCGGATGCCCAGCATCCGCGCCACAGCAGCAACGGCAGGCTTCACGCGGCCATTGCGGGCCAGATTGGCCAGCGACTCCAGCGAGAAGAGCAGATGGGTGTGCTTGTGGTAGCGGAGCATCTCTTCACAGATCTCGTCAAACTCCTTGCCCTCAGCCAGCAGATCCCGCAGATGCTCGGCCAGCAGGCGCTGCTCCGGGCCAGTGGAAAGGCTGTCCAGCACGAACACCCGCTTGCCGGGGTTTTCCTGCTGGTATTCCTCGGCGGCCAGCTGGGCGGCATTGTAGCTGCCGGACAGGGTGCCCGTGATGGTAATGGCATACACCTCGTCGGCTCCCTCGTAGGCGGCCAGCCAGTCGCTGACGTTGGGGCAGGAGGTCGAGGTCTTGCCCTTATAGGTACGCAGGGTCTGGGCCATGCCCACGGCATCCATCGTGCCGTTGTCCAGATATTCGGCATCGTCGGTGATGATCTTCAGGGGAACGCATTCAAAATCCACGCCCTGCAAGGTGTACAGGCTGGCGGAGGAATCCACAACGATCTTGGTGTTCATAAGCATTTATCTCCATTCCGGCGGCAGCGGATGCCGCAGTTTTTCCTGTTGTCTGAATCACTATATCAGTTTTTCAAAACCCTGTCAACTGTTTTATTGAATTATTTCAAAAGTTTTCAATTTCCTGTTGACCGCATTTCCAAAACATGGTATACTGTCCGCATGAAATTAGAATCAAACCGCCGCGTTGCGGCCTGCGCCGCAGGGTTTGCCCTGCCCCGGTATGCAGAACTCCCCACCGTAGGGCTTTATCTGGATCAGAGTGTACAGTTTGTCAACGGGTGTTTCCGCACATTTCAGGGGGTGGAGCTCACCGCTTCCATGGTGAGCAACTACGTTAAGAAAGGGATCATCAGCCACCCCATCAAAAAGAAGTATACCCGGGATCAGCTGGCCTGCCTGATCTACATCGTAGTTTCTAAAAATGTCCTGTCCATGGAAAACATCGACAGTCTGTTCAAGATGCAGCGGGCGCATTATACCTCCGCGCAGGCGTATGATACCTTTTGTGATGAGCTGGAGAATTACCTGCCCTATGTGTTCGGCCTGACCAAAAGCTTTTCCGAGCTGGAGCCGGACGTTGATGATGCACGCAAGCTCCTGCGCAGCACCATCATCTCGGCTGTGAACAAGATCTATCTGGACTGCGTTTTCACCGACCTGCGGCAGGAGCAGGCCCTCTGGCCCGATATCCTGCCGGATCTGGCATAACAACAAAAAACGACCCTCTCTGTCACGCTTTGCAAAGCAATGATGGAGAGGGTCATTTTTTCTTAAAATGTAAGCGCAGGGCTGATCTCATTGCGGCGCTGGGCCTGCACGATGCAGTCCTTTTCCGGCACGACACCTGCCGCGCCCAGGGTGTTGAACATGGTCTGCAAGGCAAGTGCCGGGGTGTTGTTCTCCTGCGAGAGATGGCAGAGGGCAAACTTTTTGCATCCCTCCTGGATCAGCTCCAGCAGCTTTGCCGAGCACTCATCGTTGGAGAGGTGGCCCCGGTTGGACTCGATGCGGGAGCGCAGGTAGTAGGGATACCGCCCGCTGCGGAGCATGTGGAGGTCGTAGTTGCTTTCCAGCGCCACCAGGTCACAGCCGCTCAGGGCCTGATGCACCGGCGGGGTCAGGACCCCCAGGTCGGTGGCAATGGTCATGGTCTTGTTGTCCGGGGTGTGGATGCGGTAGCCCACGCAGGGCACGTCGTGGCTGGTGGGGAACATCGTCACGCCGAAATCTCCCACATCCTCTTCCCCGCCGGACAGGGTGCGCAGCGCACAGCTGGCGGGCACGATGCCGTTTGCATCCAGAAAATCCAGCGTATCGTCTGCGCCATACACCGGCAGCGGATTCTTTTTGAGGAAGGTGGCCAGCCCCTTGACGTGGTCAGAGTGCTCATGGGTGACCAGAATGCCCGCACAATCGCTGATGTTCAGGCCCAGCTCCTTGAGTGCCGCCGAGGTGGTGCGCACGCCCTTTCCCATATCGATGATGATGTACTTTTCCCCCGTGCGCACCACGCTGCAGTTGCCGGAGGAACCAGAGTATAACGAGATGAATTCAGACATTTCAAACCTCAAGAAACGAACCTCTCCGTCATTGCTTTACAAAAGCTCCCTGTCAGGGAAACTTCTGCAAAACAGACTGAGAGGTTCTGAATGATCACATTGCCGATTCCAGTGCGGCAGGCATCCGATCCACCTTGCTGATCTCAGCGCCCAAGCCGCGCAGCTTTTCCACGATGTTCTCGTAGCCGCGCTCAATGTGGCCGATCTCCTCGATCTCGCTGGTGCCGTCTGCCATCAGGGCAGCAACGACCATGGCCGCACCGGCACGCAGGTCAGAAGCACGCAGGGGGGCGGGGTTCAGCTTGTCCACACCCTCAAACACGGCCACCTGACCGTCCACCTGCACCACTGCGCCCATCTTGCGCAGCTCGTCCACATAGCGGAAGCGGTTATCCCACACGCTCTCGGTGATGGTGGAGGTTCCCTTTGCCACGCTGAGCAGCACACCCATCAGGGGCTGCATATCGGTAGGGAAGCCCGGGTGAGGCATGGTGTTGATCTTCAGCGGCAGGATATCGCCCTTGCGGGAGACGCGGACGGAATCATCGAATTCCTCCACATCCACACCGGCACGGCGGAGCTTTGCCGTGATGGGTTCCAGATGCTTGGGGGTGACATTTTTGATCAGAACGTCGCCGCCGGTGGCAGCAGCGGCAACCATGTAGCTGCCCGCCTCGATCTGGTCAGGGATGATGCTGTAAGTGCAGCCGTGCATCTTTTCCACGCCGCGCACCTTGATCACATCGGTGCCGGCACCGCGCACATCCGCGCCGCACATATTCAAAAAGTTTGCCAGATCAACGACATGGGGCTCCTTGGCGCAGTTTTCCAGAATGGTCTGGCCCTGTGCCATCACAGCGGAGAGCATACCGTTCATGGTAGCGCCCACGCTGACCTTATCAAAGAAGATATGGGCACCGTTCAGTTCCTTGGCACGCACGGTGATCATGCCGTAGTCCACGCTGTCCTCTGCACCCAGTGCGCTGAACACCTTGAGGTGCTGGTCGATGGGGCGGGGGCCCAGATTGCAGCCGCCGGGCATGGCCACCTGTGCCTTGCCAAAGCGGGAGAGCAGTGCACCCAGGAAGTAGTAGCTGGCACGCATCTGGCGGGACAGATCGTCCGGGACGTTGGTGCAGTTCAGGTGGGTGGTGTCGATCTCGTAGGTATTGCGGTTCAGCATCTTGATGCCGGCACCCAGGGTGCTCAGGATCTTCAGACTGACTGCCACATCACTGATGTCCGGCAGATTTTCGATCACACAGACATCTGCCGCCAGAATGGTGGCAGGCAGAATGCCCACAGCCGCATTTTTTGCACCGGAAATGGTGACTTCGCCATGCAGGGGCTTGCCGCCCGTAATAACAAACTTTTCCAATTTTATAATCTCCTTGTCGCAGGCCCGCCAGCGGCAGGGCCACTCAGGGTTCTTACTTGATCTCTCCGCGCACCGCTGGGTACACACCCTCACGATACAACTATCTTATTATACACAACTTCGGGCAAAAAGCAAAGCCCCCTTTTCCCCTGCCGGATTATTTTCTGTTTTGCCCAGAATCTGCGGAAATATTCGATATTTTTGTTTCTTATTTCAAAAATTTTACAATCAGCGCCCCTTACCAGACGCAATCCTCGCTGCAGGTCTCCTTGATCCAGCCCAGCTGATAGGCCTTGACCAGCTGTTTCAGGTCATGCACCCGCTCCCGCAGGATCTCGCCCTCGTCCGTCTCTTCCACCAGAATGCGGTGGTTCTCCGTTTCCAGAATGTTCTTCTGCGACACGATGTCGATGTTTTCGTTCACGGCCTTTTCGGCACTGACAAAGGGCTGATGGGTCCGCAGGGACATGGTGCGGCTGGAGTACACCAGCGTATACCCTGCAATGCCGGTCTTTTCATGGTAGGCGCGGCAGAACCCGCCGTCAATAACGACCAGACGGCCCCCGCCCTTGATGGGGCTCTCGCCGCTCTTCTCCCGCACCGGCACATGGCCGTTGACGATGTGGCTGGTGCCGGGCAGACCGAATTCCGCCAGGATGCGGCGGCAGGCAGCCTCTTCATTGTACCATGTATAATAGGGGTCCTTGACTTCCTCGTGGGTGGCGGGGTCGGCAATATACAGCCGCTCAAAGGTGGTCATGGCGCTGCGGCCGAACAACGGCGACAGCTTGCCGCACCACAGATACCACAAAAAGTCCTGACCGCTCCGCCGGGCAGTGCTTCCCTCGGGAGCAAAGTAGCCGCAGCGTGCCCGCTCGTCACAGTAGTCCATCAAGCCGCGGCCCGAGTAGTTGTGTCCCTCGAACCGCTCCACGGCAAAGCTGCCGTTTTTGGTCATGGGCACCACGCCGTGGTAGAGCAGGTTGCCGTTCTCGATGTGGTAAACGCTGCCCTTGGCGTACAAAAATTCCACATGCTGCTGCAAGCGCTCGCTCTGCCGGAAGGATTCCACCAGCTTGCGGAGCACCAGCCGCTCATCATCGTTCAGGGCGGCGGGGTCTGCCGGATCCACGGTGGGGAAGCTGGTGTCCCGCAGGGGGTATGCCTGCCCGTTCAGGGTCACTGTTCCCTTTTTCCAATCGATGTGCCGCAGGAAATCCCGACCCTGCATCTTGAAATCCGGGTTGCGGTCGATGACCTTGCACTCCATCTTGAGCATCAGAATGGTCACGGCCTTGTGCATCACGGCACAGCGGTGGAGCATGCCCTCGGTGTAAGGGCCGCGCGCCGCGTCGGTGTGGGGCATCCAGAGGGTCAGGTCGTCATTTCCGTAGAACTGCTCGGCCATCCGCTGCAGGTGCCGCAGGTTGATGCCGTAGCAGTCCTCAAGCATGGCATGGTTGTGGTAGGCCAGTGTCGTTTTGAGCACAGTGCAGACGCAGATGGGACTTCCGGCGGCGGCACCCATCCAGACCACGTCGTGGTTGCCCCACTGGATATCCACATGGTGGTGGCGCATGAGCCGGTCCAGAATGATGTCAGGCCGTGGGCCGCGGTCAAACAGGTCCCCCACGATGTGCAGCTTGTCCACAGCCAGCCGCTTGATGAGCTCACACAGCCGGACGATGAACCGGTCGGCGCGGCCATTTTCGATGATACTGCCCACGATCTGCCCGTAATAAAGGTCCTTGTCGTGGTCCTCAAAGTGAGCATGGAGCAGCTCATCCAGAATATACCCGCAGCTGGACGGCAGGCAGGAGCGCACATGCTGCCGGGTATGCTTGGAGGACACCAACCGGCAGATATCAATGAGCTGAAGCAGGGTCTCTGTGTACCAGTGGTCAAGCGCTTCTTCATCCGTGCACTCGGCTTTGAGCTGGGGCAGCTTCTCGTTGGGGTAATAGATGAGCGTTGCCAGCTCTGCACGGGTCTGCTCCGGCACGCTCTCCCCCAGCACGATATCCACCTTTTCCCGGATGACACCCGAAGCCGAGTTCAGGATGTGGACAAAAGCCTCGTTTTCACCGTGCAGGTCGCTCATAAAATGTTCGGTGCCCTTGGGCAGCTTGAGCAGGGCCTGGGTGCTGATGATCTCGCTGGCGGCGGCTGCCTGCGAGGGGTAATCCCGTGCCAGCAGGGAGAGATATTTCAGATGATCCCGGATCTCCTCGTTTTCGGTGCGCATGACATCCTCCGTCTGATATGTAGTATTTTTGCATGATATATAATATTCTATCATAGTATACCACATTCCATGTCATAAATGGTATAATAAACAAGAGTAATTCTGTCAAATCTTTTGCAAAGGACTTGGATATTATGCCCAAAACCATTTCTGTTGCCGTGCCGGAAGCCTGCACTCTCTGCCCCCGGCAGTGCAAAGCCGACCGGGCCGCCGGGCAGACGGGCTTCTGCGGGGCGGGCCGCACCCTGAAAGCGGCCCGCGCGGCCCTGCACTTCTGGGAGGAGCCCTGCATCAGCGGCACCCGGGGCAGCGGCACGGTGTTTTTCTCCGGCTGCACCCTCAAGTGCTGCTTCTGCCAGAACTACCCCATCAGCGCCGAGGGGCTGGGCAGGGAGATCACCGTGGAGCGCCTGGCCGAGATCTTTCTGGACCTGCAGGCGCAGGGAGCCCACAACATCAACCTTGTCACGCCTGGGCAGTGGCGGCCCTGGATCATCGCTGCCCTCGACCTGGCCCGGGCGCAGGGGCTGCATCTGCCCATCGTCTGCAACACCGGCGGCTACGAGACCGTGGAGAGCGTGCACGCCTGGCGCGGTTTCATCGACATCTGGCTGGCCGACCTGAAATATGTTTCCCCTGCCCTTTCGGCAGAGCTTTCCGCTGCGCCGGACTACTTTGCACAGGCCAGGCCCGCCATTGAAGCCATGATGGCCCAGGCCGGGCACCCTGTTTTTGACAGTGAGGGCATCCTGCAGCGGGGCGTGATCCTGCGCCACCTTGCCCTGCCCGGCCATGTGGACGACAGCTTTGCCGTGCTCGAGCAGATGGCGGCTTGGAACAAGGCCGACCCCGGGTGCTTCCTGCCCAGCGTGATGAGCCAGTACACCCCCTTCTATCAGGCGGCAGACCACGGCATCGGGCGGCGCATCACCACCTACGAATACCGCCGGGTGGTCAACTACGCCATGGATCTGGGCCTCAGCTCTGGCTACATGCAGCAGAAGAGCAGTGCAAAGGAAGAGTATACGCCCAGCTTTGACCTGACAGGAGTGTGAACCGGTCGAGGGGCTAAACCTCTCAGCCATCGCTATCGCTCGGCAGCTCCCCTAATAGGGGAGCCATTGGCATATCGTCGCGTTTTCGAGGGTTCCGCTTCGCTACGTTTGGCCCTGCTAGCGTAATGTTCTGCCTTGCGGCAGATGTTGATTGCAGAGCCAGCGGCGAATAAATCGCAAAGAGAATCTTTTGCCAAGGCCTCCCCTACTAGGGGAGGTGGCATCGAGCGTTAGCGATGATGACGGAGAGGTTTACACCATTCCCTGCCCTTTCGTCAAAACAACCAAAATTTCTTTTTCTTTTTCTCTCGGCCGAAACAGCATTTGCTTGCTATCCGGTGCGCTGTGCGGTATAATGGATACAACAATGTGTTCTCACATAAAATGGATCCCGGAAACGACTTTTTAGGAGGAGCGTTATGGAACACTACAATCCCATCCTCGGCAGCGAGCCCAACGGCCAGAAATTTATCACCTGCGGCGAGATCATGCTCCGTCTGACCCCGCCGAACTACGAAAAGATCCGCATGGCATCCAGCTTTGAAGCCAGCTACGGCGGCAGCGAGGCCAACATTGCACTGGCCCTGGCCAACCTGGGTGTGGACAGCACCTTCTTCAGCGTAGTGCCCAACAACAGCCTGGGCAAGAGCGCGGTGCGCTGGCTGCGCTCCAACGATGTGCATTGCACCCCCATGATCCTGACCGAGCCCAACGAGACCCCCTCCAACCGGCTGGGTACTTATTATCTGGAGACCGGCTACGGCATCCGCGCCTCCAAGGTCATCTACGACCGCAAGCACAGTGCCATTACTGAGTACGATTTCTCCCAGGTCGATCTGGACGCTCTGCTGGACGGCTACGACTGGCTGCACCTGAGCGGCATTACCCCGGCACTGGGCCCCAACTGCCGCGGCCTCATCATCGATATGCTCAAGGTGGCCAAAAAGAAGGGCCTGACCGTCAGCTTTGACGGCAACTTCCGCTCTACCCTGTGGAGCTGGGAGGAAGCCCGCGATTTCTGCACCGAGTGCCTGCCTTACGTTGACGTTCTGCTGGGCATTGAGCCCTACCACCTGTGGAAGGATGACAACGATCACAGCAAGGGCGACTGGAAGGACGGCGTGCCCCTGCAGCCCAGCTATGAGCAGCAGGACGAGATCTTCCAGCATTTCATTGCCCGCTACCCCAACCTCAAGTGCATTGCCCGCCATGTGCGCTATGCCCACAGCGGCAGCGAGAACAGCCTCAAGGCCTTTATGTGGTACGACGGCCACACCTTTGAGAGCAAGCTCTACACCTTTAATATTCTGGACCGCGTGGGCGGCGGCGATGCCTTTGCCAGCGGCCTGATCTACGCCATGCTGCACAACTATAAGGCTATGGACATGATCAACTTTGCCGTGGCAAGCAGCGCCATCAAGCACACCATCCACGGCGATGCCAACATCACCGACGATGTCAGCTCCATCCGCAACCTGATGAACATGAACTACGATATCAAGCGGTAATCTTTCCGCTCTCAACCCGTTCCCGGATTTTCCCCGGGGACGGGTTCTTTTTTATTGCCCACGATGCTGGAAAAGCCTTTTCTTGTACATTCCTCCAAACTTTTTTGTGAGTTCCTACAATTCCATTGACAGAGAATTCCACGCATGGTATTCTTCAAATTGGTATTATTACCTTTTTTTGCCATACATTCTATGTCGTTTTTCTGCGGCACTAAACCATGAAAGCGAGGAAATCCATGAAAAAACGATTTGTCAGTCTATTAGTGGCACTCAGCATAACGTTAACATTCCTACCCATCGGAGCAGTAGCAGCGGCTCCGATTAAGTTTACTAATGGGAACCTCAAATATACAGTTAACGCCGATGGAGAATCGGTTACAGTTTCCGGTACATTAAGAAACCCTACACAACTTAACATTGAGAGCTCAATTTTATACAATGGCACGAATTATACTGTAACTAAAATTGCAACGTGGGCTTTTTATGATGCACGTAACACGCTTACGGAAGTTACATTGCCTAACACGGTGGACGAAATTGGATACCAGGCATTCTTTAAGTGTTCCAATCTAACTAATGTTACAATCCCTGAAGGTGTTAAAAAAATCGGCCAAGCTGCTTTTTATGGTTGTTCTCAGTTAACAAGCATTACGATTCCGAGTACCATCACAGATATGGATACGGCTTTTTCAGGAAATACTGCGCTATCTCATGTCACCTTAACAAATGGCATTTCCAAAATCAGTAGTAACGCTTTTGAGCGTTGTACAGGGTTAACAGAAGTAGAAATACCCGCAAGTGTGGATCAAATCTGCCCATTTGCATTTAATGGATGCACCAATCTTAAGAGAGTACTCCTTGAAAAGAATATTAAAACTATAAATGTCAACGCATTCAAAGATTGTACGAATCTAAGTGATGTAAAATATAATGGATATAAAACAGACTGGGACAGAGTCACAGTTAATACAACAGGCAATGATACACTAACCAGCAAAGTTCAGTATCTGTGTGATATCAACTTTGATTTGAATGGTGGCACTATAAATGGTAGTGACACTATGGCCACGCAGACTGTTTACAGCAACGAGAAACTAGGGACTGCAAACGTCCCCACCACACCCCCACAGCGTACAGGTTATGATTTTGATGGCTGGTATACACAGGCAGAAGGCGGCACAAAATATACATTTACAGAAGCCGTCAGCAGCAACATCATCTTGTATGCCCATTGGAACGCACATAGCCATACTGTAACACTGGAGAACGACGAAAACAAGAAAACGAACTCGTACGACTATGGTTCGTCCGTTTCTGTTCCTACACCCACAAAGAAAACCGGCTATAACTTTAATCATTGGGAAGTTACCGTTCCTGATGGAGAAACCGCCCCATCCTTGAACGGCCCAGATGAGAACGGCAATTATAGTTTCTCCATGCCGGACTATGATATAACCTTGACTGCAAAATGGACACAAAAAGATGTGATCGACCCGGATGTTGACCTCAAGTTTGACGCGGTAACCGGAGAAGTGACATCGAACAATACTCAGGTCAATGCTGATGATATCATCAATAGGAAGTTTTATGATGATAAGGGAAATGAAGTTCCCGGTGAGAAATTGAATGACCGCGGGCTCCCTACGGAACCGGGCGATTATATCGTCAAAGTTGATGTCAAAGAGACCGAAAATACCGCTCCCGCGAATCAAATCACTGGCAATCAGATTAAGTGGAGTTACAATGTTCCCCAGAAAGAAGAAAAGGTCACCTACACTCTATCCCTTCTTGGCGGTATTGCAAAAGTAAACGGCAAGGATGCTACTATCAATGACAATGGTGACATTACCATTGAAAAAGGTGCAACAGTGGAAGTAACCTTTGATAAGAGCATTCTTTCCGATGCTCAGACTTTTGACCAGTGGACAATTAAGCCTGCCAGCGTGCTGAACGCTGTTGAACCCAAGGCTGAAACCATTACCTTTACCATGCCGGGTGAAAATGTTATTATCGAAGCCATGACAAAGGATGCAAGCATTGAGGAAGAACCCAACATTCTGGGCACTACCCTCATCATTGGTACTGCCGCCGCGGGTACCGCGGTGCTGGCCTATCAGACCTATCAGTTGGGTACTGAGTTCTATCTGATTTGCGCCCTGCCAACCGGTACAGCTATTCCAACAAACCGAGGTGAGCTGGCTGCACTGGTGTGGAACAATGCAGGAAAGCCTGAACCCGCCGCCGTGCTGAACGCCAATGCCACTGAGACTGACAAGGCCATTGCATGGGCCGTGGAGAACGACCTGCTCAAGGCCGCGAAGAGCAACGGCGAAACCTATGAAGCAACTGATCCTGTAAGCCGTACAGAGGTTATCAAGGCATGGAATCAGGTGCAGGCGTTCAAAAAGTAATTCGTACCGTAACGAGAAGAACAAATAACACCGCAAACCCAATACTCTAATAGAGACCCCCCTGCCGGTGATCTCCCGGCAGGGGGGTTCTCTATGTTTTAAGAAGCAACTACTTTATTGCCGCTTCATCTTTTTTAAGAAAGGATCATGCGGTCGTTGGCGAACTCGCCGCCGGACGCGATCTGGAACTTGGCCAGCAGGTCGGAGACGTGCAGGTTCTTCTTCTCTTCCCCGGAGACATCATAGATGATGTGGCCCTCGTGCATCATGATCAGGCGGTTGCCGTACTTGATGGCATCCTTCATGTTGTGGGTGATCATCATGGTGGTCAGGTGGTTCTCCTCCACGATCTTGGCCGAAAGGGTCAGCACCTTGAGCGCCGTCTTGGGGTCCAGAGCGGCGGTGTGTTCATCCAGCAGCAGGAGCTTGGGCTTGTTCATGGTAGCCATAAGCAGGGTCAGTGCCTGACGCTGACCGCCGGACAACAGGCCCACGCGGGCGGTCAGGCGGTCCTCCAGGCCCAGGTCCAGGCTCTTGAGCAGTTCACGGTAGCGCTCCCGTTCGGCCCTGGTGATGCCGATCCTCAGGCCGCGGCGCTTACCGCGCCGGGCGGCCAGGGCAAGGTTCTCCTCAATCTGCATGGTGGCGGCGGTGCCGGTCATGGGGTCCTGGAACACGCGGCCGATGTAGGCGGCGCGCTGGTGCTCCCCCAGTTTGGTCACGTCGGTGCCGTCAATGATGATCTTGCCGCTGTCCACAGGCCACACACCGGCCACAGCGTTCAGCATGGTGGATTTGCCCGCGCCGTTGCCGCCGATGACGGTGACAAAATCACCCTCGTTCAATTTCAGGTTCAGACCATTCAGGGCCGTTTTCTCGTTGACGGTACCGGCGTTGAAGGTCTTGGAAACATTCTGGATCTCAAGCATTTTTTGCATCCTCCTTCTGTGCCTTCTTTGCCGCGGGCTTTGCGAAGTACTTGCTCTTCCAATAGGGCACGGCCAGGAACACCGCCACTACGGAGGCGCTCAGCAGCTTAAGCAGGTTTGCGTCAAAGCCGAGGGTCAGCACCAGCTGGATGACAATGTAGTAGATGATGGCACCCAGCGAGACGGACACCAGCTTGAGGGCAAAGTTGTGGAAGATGCGGCTGAACAGGGCCTCGCCGATGATGACAGCGGCCAGACCGATGACGATGGCACCACGGCCCATGCTGACATCGGCAAAACCCTGATACTGGCTCAACAGTGCGCCGGACAGGGCCACCAGACCGTTGGAGACCGCCAGACCCAGCACCACGTTGAAGCTGGTGTTGATGCCCTGGGCGCGGCTCATGGCGGGGTTGGAACCGGTGGCGCGGATGCCGCAGCCCAGCTCGGTGCCAAAGAACCAATACAGCACGCCGATGACCACGGCGCTGACCAGAATGACCATGATGATGGGGTTGTGCAGGGCAAGCTCCTTGACCCAGCGCAGGGAGATGAGCAGGCCGTACTTGTCCACATTGATGGACTGGTTGGCCTTGCCCATGATCTTCAGGTTGATGGAGTAGAGGGCCAGCTGGGTCAGGATACCAGCCAGAATGGCCGGGATGCCCATAAAGGTGTGGAGCAGGCCGGTGACAAGGCCGGTGGCCAGACCGGCCAGCAGGGCGATGAAGAGCGCTGCCCAGACGTTCATGCCGGAGAGCAGGCACATAACGCAGACCGCGCCGCCGGTGCCAAAGGAACCGTCCACGGTCAGGTCAGCCACATCCAGGATGCGGTAGGTCAGGTACACGCCAATGGCCATGATGCCCCAGATGAGGCCCTGCGCACAGGCACCGGGCAAGGCACCGGGCAGGTTGGCAAGTCTTGCAAGAATATCCAAAACGTTTTCCTCCTGTAACTACACTTTTTTCTGATACGGGAAAGCGGAGAAGAACCAAAATTCGCTCTTCTCCGCTGATTTTATTGTAAAGCCTCTCCGTCACCGCAGCGCGGACCCGGCTTCCCTGTCAGGGGAGCTGTCTGCGAAGCAGACAGAGCACTTGTTATTCCTCAATGGCCTCGTAACCCTCGGGAACGGTCATGCCCAGATCATCGCAGATGGTCTTGTTGTACTTCTTGGTCACGTTGGTGTACTCAACGGGCATGGTGGAGATATCGGCCTCACCGGTCAGGATCTTGGCCGCCATCTCACCGGTGGTGTAGCCCAGATCGTAGTAGCTGATGGACAGGGTCGCCACGCCGCAGCCGGAGCAGATGCCCTCCTCACCGGCGAACACGGGCTTCTTGGCCGGGCGGCAGATGCCATCGATGATGCCGGTGTTGGCGGCGCAGGTGTTGTCGGTGGGGACATACACCGCGTCGTTCTCGTCGGCAGCCTTCTGGCAGACAGAAGCCAGATCGTTGGAATCAGAGAAAGCGTACTGGGTGGCGGTAACGCCCTTGGCCTCAAGGTACTTCTGGACCTCGTCTACCTGATACTGGCTGTTTGCCTCGGCAGAGCAGTAGAGCAGGCCCACCTTGGTGGCCTCGGGCAGCCACTCGGTGATCATATCCGCCTGCTGATCCAGCGGAGCCAGATCGGAGGTGCCGGAGACATTGCCGCCCACGGTGCCATCGAAATCGGTCAGGCCCAGAGCAACACCGTACTCGGTGACGGAGGTGCCCAGAATGGGGATGCTGTCGGTGGCAGCCTGTGCGGCCTGCAGGGCGGGGGTAGCGTTTGCCATAATCAGGTCAACGCCTGCGGAAACAAAGCCGTTGGCGATGGTGGCGCAGGTTGCGGAATCGTTCTGGGCGTTCTGGAAGTCAAAGGTGACATTCTCGCCGAACTGTGCGGTCAGGGCATCCTCAAAGCCCTGGGTGGCAGCATCCAGAGCGGCGTGCTCCACCAGCTGGCAGATGCCAACGGTATACTTCTGGCCGTCAGCCGCTGCGGAAGAAGCCGCAGCAGAGGAAGCAGTGGAAGAAGCAGCCGTGGAGCTGGAGGAACCGCCGCAGGCAGTCAGGGCAGCAGCTGCGCCGCAGACAGCAGCGGCAGACAGGAACGAACGACGAGAAATTTTACGCATGATATTACTCCCTCAATTCTACTTTCGCGGCAACAGGACACCGCATGAAAGTCAGTATTCAAGCGGCTTATCGCATCGCGCTGCCGCTTTACACTCGTGAAGTATATCACACTTTTCTCCTCAAAACAACCGGGGAACAGCCCGAATTATCAATCAAAGTAATTTTATCTATCACTTTTTTCGATGATTCTGTGCCGCATCTGCATTCCTTCGAGCTTTTTCAGCTCACCGTCCAGCCAGAGCAGATTTTCTTCCAACTGGGGGCGGTACTCTTTTGCAAAGTCGTACCGGTAATACAGCGCCTGCCACAGCTTTTCCTGCATCCGCCGGGCAAACACCGGCTCAAACAGAGCGTCCAGCCGCTCCACGGTATCCTCCAACTCCATGCACACCTGCGCCCAGCGCACATCGGTGGCCTCCCGGGCGGGCACATCGTAACGGGCCAGATAATCCCCCACCCTTGCCGCAATGACCTGCCCGCCGCACTGGGTGGGCTGCAAAAAGTAGGATACCTGCCCGTCCTTCGTGATCTCCTGCGCCAGCGGGTAAAGGGCGCAGACCAGCGGCTCGGCATCGTGGATGGCGCAGTGGTTCCCGGTGAGGAAAGGGCAGTTGCCGCGCTCCTCCTTCAGCGGAGCCAGCCGCAGCACCGGCAGGCGGCTGACCCGCCCGATGCTTCCCCGGCAGAACGCCCGGGCCACGGTGCGGGGCGGCAGGCGCAGGCGGGCCGCGATGCGCCACAGGTCAAAGCCCGACAGCACGATATCCTCCCGCCCCCGGCAGCAGCCGCCGCAGCCCGCGCAGGCAAACGAAAACGCCTCGTCCCGGGCAAGCAGGGGCGCGGTGCGGGTAAAATCGGTGCGGCCGCAGAGATCGACCTGTGAATCCTTGAGCATGATGGTTCTCCTGTTCTGTGAATGGTTTTGTTCCATTGTACCACAAAGCCGGGCATAGAAAAAGGGAGCGTATCCGCTCCCCTGTTCAGGCCCCCCGGCTCACACGGCGGTAGACCGTTACGGCATCCTCGATATGGTAGGGCGCGGTGCTGTGGTTTCCACCCGCCCCGGCCGTGACCAGAATGTATTCCCTGCCCTTCACCTCGGCCAGACTGGCAAGGCAGAGCCCTGCCTCCCCGGTGTAACCGGTTTTACCGCCCAGGATCCGGCCACGGTGCAGCTCTGTGCCGTCCAGCTGGCTCAGCAGGGTGCTGTGCATCGTGAACCCCTGCGGGTGGCAGTTGGTGGCCGGAACGGTATACCGTTCCGTGGTAAACAGCTTGCGGAAGGTCTCGTTCTGCAGGGCTGCTTCCGTCAGCCGGGCCATGTCCCGCACGGTGGAAACATGCTCTGGGTCGTGCAGGCCCGTGGGGTTGCAGAAATGCGTGCCGGTCATCCCAAGCTCTGCCGCTTTCTGGTTCATCCGGGCCACAAAGGCTTCCTCGCTGCCGCTCACCTCCCGGGCCAGCGTCTCGCAGCATTCGGCCCCCGAGGGCAGCATGGCCCCGTACAGCAGATCCCGCACCGTGGCCGTTTCCTCGGCCTGAAATCCTGCCAGCGAGGCATTCTGGGCCTGCAGAGCCGGAAAGATCTCCTCGGGCAGGGTCACGGGCGTGTCGAGGTCCGGGTTTGCTTCTATGGCCAGCAGAGCCGTCATCATCTTGGTCATGGAAGCCGGATAGATCGTGCTGTCGGCATCCTTTTCGGCCAGCACCTCCCCGCTGTCGGCCCGCAGTAAAATGGCATGGGGACTGTTCAGCCCATCCAGCGTGACCCGCCGGGGCCACAACAGCAGAAGCAGGGTCGCCAGCACCAGCAGCCAGAACAGCCGCCGGAAGGCTCTGCGCCGGTGCTTCCGGCGGTGCGGTGAAGTTTTCATTCTCGTTCTCATCCCTTTTTGCAAAATCAAAAGCGCTTTCATCCCCTAATACGGGACGAGAGCGCATTTTTCTGCAAAAAGTGGGGCCGCCCCACAAAAATTTGTGCAGCGGCCCCAAGCCAGTTCAATATTTTACCTTTTTACGTTATCTACAAGAACGTGTTCAGTGCTGTGCCTTATGGAACATGCCCTTGCGCTTACGCTCCAGCAGATAACCGGCAGCCAGCAGGACACCGCCTGCACGCACCAGAACATCTGCCATCCAGTTGGTGGTACCGGTCTGGATCAGCTTGCCGCTCTCCGGGCGGGCATCCTGTACCGGCGGGTTCGCAGGGGTCTCCGGGGCGGGCGTAGTCTTAGCGACTGCCTGCTCCACGGCGGGAGTGGTGGGCCGTGCATCCTGCACTGCTGGGGTAGTCGGCGTAGTGGGAGCCGGAGGAGTCGGATCGGAGCCCTCGGGCGTTTCCGGTTCCGGGTTCGTGGGGATCACAGGGTCGGTCACTTCCCGCAGAGCGCCGTAAATGGTCACGGTGTACTGTGCGGAGTCGGTGCCGTCGATGTCGCCGGTGACCTTCACGTTGGAATCCGGGCCAAAGGCATCCAGTACACCCGCTGCTGCGGTGGTGTTGGGGTTGTTCTGGCTCTCATAGCCCCAGACGATGGTATAGGTCTTGCCCTCATACTCGTACTCGGTGCCATAGACCATATCATAAGCGCTGGGCGCACCCTCTGCCTGCTTTTCGTAGTTGCCCCAGATGAGCTTGGTGTTGCCCTCTGCATCGGTGGTCTTGGTGAAGTTCAGGCTCTTACCGTTCACCACCATATCCCGCAGAATAACGACCTGATCGCCATTCTCAGTGGTCTGGTAGGCAGTGTCGAAATTGTATCCGGCCTGCTTCAGCTCTTCCAGTGCCTTGCCGATGATCTCCGGATCATGGGAACCGTCCACATCCAGCATATAGTTCAGTGCGGCGGCGGGCACCCACACGGAGAGATACTGTTTCCCGGTCTCCTTGTTCAGGTCAGAGAGGTAGGTATAGGTCTGGCCTTTATAGGAAAGGGCATCGAAGTTTGCGTGGGCATCATCCTTGGTCAGCAGGAAATTGGTCAGCTTGTCGCCCTGCTTGTTCACTGGCCACAGGGTGTTGTCGGCCTTGTAGTCATAGGTCAGCGTGCCGCCGGTAACGACGAGCTTCTGACCGGGGTAGTACGTGTTCCCTACAATGGTGGGAGCTTCCACATGGGCGTTATTCTTGATAGAAATCTTGGAGTAGGGGCCGTCGATGTAGATGCCGCTGTGGTTATAATCGCCCTTTACAAGGACGGTGCCGTCATCCACAGTCAGGGTGCAACGCATGCCCAGACTGATGCCGGAATACGAATTGTGCAGGTCCATGGACAGAACGCCGCCCTTGTCCACCAGAATATCGTGGTAGGCATAATAAGCAAGAAGGTTATAGTTATCGTGAGAACCATCGGTCATGTTGTAGACGCTGCCATCCGTGATATGCAGCTTGGTTCCCTTGCTGTTGCGGAGCTGGATGGCCATATCCCGCGTGGTGGAATCGACCGTGCTGTTGCCCGAAATGAGTACATTCCGGTAACCGACAACGATGCCGTAGTTCGCCTGTAGTTTGAGCTTGCTGCCATTTTTGACGATCAGGCTACCGTTTTCACCCGAATCCTCGCAGTAAATGGCATATCTTCCGACGTTCTCCTCCTTGGTCAGTTCTGCCGAAACGGCGGCAGTGGTATGATCAAACGTGACGGTCGTATTGCTGTTGTTGCCGGTCTCAATGCCTAAGCTCTTGCCCTCGATGGTAACGTCCGAATCCTTGAAGGTGATGTCACCGGCGGCTTCCAGCTTGGAGCCATCCTTAGCCGTACCGCTGCCTTCGTAGCGGATGCCGGCATCGCTGTTGGTGATGTTGAGGGTGCTGTCCTCGGTGGTCAGGCTGGCACCCTGATGGCCGTAAATACCGGTCGCAGCACCACTGATATCCAGTGTACTGCCATCCTCGACTGTGATATCATCCCAGCTGGCAATACCAATACCGGTATGCGGCGCTTTATTGTCCTTCCCACCGTCTATCGTTAGGGAAGAGCCGCCGGAGAGGGTCAGATCACCGTGCTGGGTAACAGCGCGGCCTGCCTGAGTGGAACTGGAGGTCTTAGTATCCTCAATGGTCACATCAGCGCCGTCCGTGATTTCCACGTCCGAGCCATCTGCCATTACCAGACCGCCTGTGGTCTTACTGATGGTCAGTGAGCCGCCAGCGGGGCTTTCCGTTTCTTCTGTGTCTGCTTCCGCAGTTTCGGTCTTTTCTACACCGCCGCTGATAGTCAGGTGCGTTTTTGCACCCTCGCTGGCGCCCGAACCGTCACCTGCGCCGCCACCGCCCACACGGATACCCTCGACATTGACATTCTTTTTAAGGTCCTCGTTTTCAATTGCCTTGGAGCCATCAATGGCATTCTCGCCCTTCAGGGTAAGATCCACATTAGAATTGTCCTGTACGTTGATACCCACCTTTCCGTTTTGTGTCAGGTTGACTTTGGTATTATCCAGCGTCAGGTCAACATCGGCTCCCTTGTTTTCATCTTTATCTTCCAGATTCACACCAATATCAATGCCATGGCCGCCGGTGGTCAGGTTGGAATCCTTGACTGTCAGGTCAACCTTTGCACCCTCGCCCACCTTGATGATGGTTTTATCCCCTGTGCTCCCGGTATCTGGGAGTGCTTCAGTCTGGGTGCTGGTGTCCACATTCACGCCGTCAAGAATGATATCCACATCACGTTTGCCCTTCTCGTTCGTGACATCTTCTTCCACAGTGACGGTATTATCCGTTTTTGTACCTTCTGCCTGCGTGATGATGATTTGGCCATTGTTTTGGGTATCCTGATCCACATAGACATTATCCGTTTTACCATCAGTCTGGTTCTGATAACTGTACGCACCAGTACCATCTTGACCAACAGTCACATCACCTTTTTCCAGTTGATACGTCACCGCAGAAGCACTGGGGCCAACCGCGCTCACTGCAACCGCAGTGGCCAGCGACATTGCTGCCAACTTGAATTTCTTGTTTGTCATTTTTCTTCTGCTCCTTTCCAGTTCATGCTCACATGATTGAAAAGTGGTGGTCAAACAGCAGGCCGATCCTTTGTCAACTGTTTTTTGCATGGGAACGCGTTTCTCCCAAAAGCGTTTCCAGCCTTATGATAGCACACCGTACGAAAAAATCAGGCAGAAATAGAAACCTTTGGCAATTTCTTTGCTAGTGAAAGAAAATGCCGCACAAAAACAACAAACCCCCAAGGAATTTCTTCCTCAGGGGTTTCATGTAAGTCGGCGACTACCTATTTTCACGCGCCGTTTCCAGCGAACTATCTTGGGCACGAGTGAGCTTAACTTCTGTGTTCGGAATGGGAACAGGTGGAACCTCACCG
>ERZ841120.535-NODE-535-length-24782-cov-22.967323_pt1 | contig 24782 bp, 26 predicted proteins | sample MGYA00519572_ERZ841120 | MGnify/ENA primary metagenome ERZ841120 (study PRJEB31850, sample SAMEA3708890) | human gut metagenome | biome: human gut; feature: human-associated habitat; material: faeces | place: China | collected 2014 ...
TACTTGAGCAGGCAGGGATAAACTTAAAGGGATTGAATGTTGATAAGCTAAAAGCAGAATATCAGGAACTGATGAAACAGAAAAATGAACTGACTTCCACCTACAAGAAATGTGAAAAAGAAGTTCAATCATTAAACCGAAAACTGGAAAATCTGAATCAATACCTCGGTCAGACACAGCCCGATTTTACCTCAGAGCAGTCTAGGAAAAAGAATAATCCCATCTTGTAGCTTGTTAATGTTAAACCCATGTATTATACTTAATTTATTATTACAAATGTTTAGGAGAGACTATGGCAAATACAGATTATAAATCACCCGATGCTTTAATGCGGCATCTTAGGGATAATGGAATTTCCATCTCAGGAAGTTCACAAAAGCAACAACTAATCAATACCGGATATTTTCACGGATATAAAGGATACCGTTTTTTGTATCTTCCTCTAACAGACTTCCATTCACTTCATATAATGAGATTAACGCAACCATACAATATGATACAAAATTAAAATCTCTTTTATATGGAAAAATGATGTTTATAGAAACTGCGCTTAAAAATATTGCTTTGAACACCATTATGTCAGAAATTGATTCCAGCAGTATCTATGATATGTACGATAAGGCAATCAGCAGCTACAAAAATGCACCAGCCGGAACCCGTGAAGATATAAAAAAGAAATACCAGAACAACAAACTAAATCTTCAAGGCTCCATACAAAATGCCATTGCTGCTGCATACCGAAAAGAGAAGCCGAAAATCACTCATTTTTACAATAATGTCAATTACAATGAAGTTCCTTTATGGGCAATATTTGAAATTCTCACTATGGGCGATTTTGGATATTTGCTTTCATGCCTGACCATTGATATGCGTGAAAAAGTATCCCGTGCAATCGGCATCAATCTATCAAGTGATACTTACCGGGAATTACTTTATAAATATGTATATGCCTTAAAAGATTTAAGAAATGCCATTGCTCACAACGATGTGGTATATGATACCCGTTTCAAAAAAATGGACCCTTCAAGACCAATGAAACAATGCCTGATTTTAGAAATGGGGATGCCGTACATAAATTTCAAGACTATCGGCGATTACATTATCCTTATCTGTTACTACTTAAAATTACTGAAAGTCTCTAAAACAGAAATCAAATCATTCATCCGTGAATTTGAAAAGATTACAAGAGAATACGAATCTTCTGTAAACCCAAATGTTTCAGCTATCACGATTCATCCTGATTTGTTCTCTCGCTTAAACATCTTGAAAAATTCCATATAATGCTTGCATATTTTACCCGCCTATAGTATATTATAGATAGCAATTGGGGTATGTGTTTGCGGACACATACTTGGAGGAGTCGGAGTGATCCGGCTCCTCTTTAATTTTTAATAAAAAAATGGTAGTCAAAAGGATATTTCCTAATGACTACCGTCTTTTTATTCTGCCGCTTCCAACACTAATCTGGCATATTCTTCATCACTTATGCCGCATTCTCTGATGGATAGATGCCAGGCACATCTGTTATCTGTTATCTGTTATCTGTTACCTGTTTCTTATATACTGCAATAGAAGTCGCTGTATCTGTTTCAGCTGCTCATTTACCTCCTGCACATCTGACTTTGAGATAAATACATTCGTATTTGCCATTCGTGCTATCTGGTTGATGTTGTTGCCGATTGTAGATAGCTCATACATCAGCTTCTGCCTGTCCTCATGACTGGTCATATCCACATTTCCACCATCCAATGCCATCGTACGGATATAGGCAGATGGTGTCATTCCTGTAGCCGCTGCTTTCTCCTCTATCTCTCTACGCTCACGCTCCGATACCCGGATGCTCATTGTCGTTCTTGGTGCCTGTCTGCTCTTTGGTCTGCCCATACGCATCCCTCCTCTCGTGTAATTCTTCTTATCTGTTTTGCTGTGATAGTCACTCTGTCGGTCTTTCGTATATCCACTTCCGCTGCTTTGGAAATTCCTGTAACATAGTAGGGTAACATAGTAGGCGAGATACGGTTTTCGTGTTACAAAAACCCATCTCGTTAGTGGCGGCTGCCCCTAATACCCTGCTGTTACATCCCTGCGGTGTGGTATATATGACTGCATAGAGCAAGCTTCGCTAAGACTTGTTGCTGCCTTTTTGTCGTATGCTGGGCAACAAAAAAGCAGACACATGGAATATTTCCACATATCTGCTTCTTTCATTGTGTATATTCAATTTTATATGATTATAGCTATATATGGCTACATACAATACATTTTCTGTAGCCCAGTTCCTTTTATTATGATTGGTTTCTTTGCGATGGCTATCGTTTTTACATCAGATGCAGCCTTTTTACTGATAATGGTATTAATATACATTTATCTTGCAACCTTTCGCAATCACATCACTCCAATAATGCATATCAGAAAAAAGAATCCAAAAAAGATCAGCCAGCTTCTAAACAAACTGTTGACTTTTCCACATCTCAATGATAATATGTATTCAGAAGCGGTTTTGTACCACTTGACTACTTGATAGTCTTGAGTGGGTTACTCGCTTCTTTTTTTATGCCCACTACATCATACAGATACATTTTTCCATTAGCTGCGTGGTTTACAACCAGACACGCAGAATAAACATTATATTCTCCGGTCTTTTTCTCATTGTTATATAATGGAATTGCAAATCTTGTCACATAATAAAACCATCCATTGTGAGCATCCTCGGAATGCTTTTCCTTATGATTTTCCCGATATACTTTATCAGTAGCTATCTCAACCATTTCTCGGATTCCCTGTGCTGCATTTGCCTTTGCTTTTGCTCTTGCGCCCTTTGTTTTTCTTGTATAACTAGAACCGCCATATTCATCCGGAAATTTGTTTCCAATATAAATAATGTCTCTTGTCTCTGCTATTTCAATCAATTCTCCTACATATTTTCCCAAGTAATCCTCTACATCATTCCAATTAATATTCTGTTTATTGGAAAATATGATTTCAGGCAGTAAAACAACCTCATTGCCTGACTCATCTGTTACTATATCCAGTTTGTCCATGTAATCCCTTTCTCCATTCGTATTTTAAATATCATAACATGTCCTACTGCCATTTGCATTATGAATTTAATCGGAATTACATTCCAAAAGAAAAATCAAGAAATTCATTATCTTCTGGCTCCTCATCTAAAATATCCTCTGATTTTTTAGTTGCAGCCTGATTTTCTGCCATCCCACTTTTTATACTCTTGGTCACCTTCTGTGCTCCAGCCTCCATCATATTTGCATTCGTTGGATCTGCTGTAAAATTCATCACCGGCATTCCTGCATTCTGCAGACCTGCCGTAAGCATTGCCTGTTGCTGCATCATATACATTCCTGCAAGAGTTGGCAAATTCGTCAGTATCTTTTCTGTAACCTGACTTACAATACGCTCCACGAAAGCATCTTCCTTTTCTCTCGTTTCAAAATAAGGATCATCCTTCTTCTGCACATATCTCTCATAATAATCATTAATTGCACAGATGATAAATTCATTCTGCGACTTAAAGCCATTCTTCACCTCGTCAGAGTGAAGCAGGCTCCACGCCTGCATTGCACTCTCACTATTGGTGTTGAAACGAACATTCTTATTCCATGTTTTTTCTGCCATTTACATCGCCTTCCTTCCCTGCTGTTGCTTGAGTATCATATAGCAGTAGTATTCATAGCCCTTTGCATTGGCTCTGATATCATGGTTAAAGGTTACTCTGTCTCTGTCATAATCTCCAAATATCTCAATAAGTCTTGCTCCTCCGCCCATTATATAGAGCTTCATCATCTGCTCATTATACTCATAATCATGCAGCTTCTGGAAAATCTGGCTCGCATATTCTCCTGCGGCTTCTTTCATAAGGATGGCATAAGGTTCTGAAATATCTGTCTCACCTTCACGAAGGAAATTCTCAATTACCTCGTGCCATTCTTTTACAAGCTTCTTAATAAGCTCCACTTTCTGCTTTGGTGTAAATCCATCTGGGAAATAATCGTCCAGCGTATCTGCCCGAATTTTTATCTGCTCACTCTGGTTTGGTTTTTCCTCCTCAAGCACCAAATATATAGCATCCATACCAAGCTCACCTCTCTGGCTCATTCGTTTCATCCGGTTTGCCTGTGATAAAGAAGGTGTGCACTGTTCCAAATCCATCACCGCATGAAGCTCATACTGTTCTTCTTCTGACAGATAGGATAATTCCACACCAATCGTAAACGCTATCTTTCCCTCATCCACCATAGCAAGTATCTTAGGGATGAGATTCGTCAGCCGGATATATCTCTTTATCTGTGCTACACTTTCTCCGACCTGTCTTGCAAGAAGCTCGTTGCTGTTCATCATGGAATGCTCTTCAACAACTTCATTAGCTCTATTCCCCGAATTATCCACTCTGCCATCTCCATCTGTGTCACACTTCGGTCCAGCTTGAGCCAAAGTCATATGATTTGCTTCATTACCTGCCAGCACTTCTGCTTCATTATCTGACAGTGAATCATCCGATAACCGTTTTCCCTGATGTTTCATGGCATCCAGCTTCATCTTATATGCAAATGCTTTCTCACTTGGCTTCAGATTCTCTCTATGCAGGTTAGAGTCAACCATTGCCACAACTGCCTGATCATCATCCAGTTCTCTAATCACAACCGGAACCTTCGTCTCTCCTGCCCATACAGCACCTTCCTTTCGCCTGTGACCGGATATTATCTCATATCCATCTCCATAGGGATTCGTCCTTACCAGAAGTGGCACAAGTACACCTTCTTTCTCAATACTTTTCATCAGCTCGCATAATTCCGTATTTACCTCCACCTTAAACGGATGATTCTTAAAATCATGCAACTGATTTATCTCCACATTCCGTATCGTCTCCATAAAATCGCCTTTCTCGAATACATCGAATTCATCTTCCCTGAAGTCCATCTGATATAATGAACTTCAGATATAAAGAAAGACCGCTCACTTTCAATTTTTCTTGAAAATGAACGGTCTTTCACGCTTCTGTTATTTAGTTGAATGATGATGATATTACTTTCTCTTTGATGTGTTTCCGAAACCGCAGTCCAATACGACTGAGACATTCACACCATCTGAAATTGCTTTTTTTATGTTTTTCGGTCACTCTGGTCAAACCTGAAAAACCTCTCAAAGTGCCGGAAGTCGAAAAGTTTTACAAACTTCCCGACTCGCGGGCAGTCGTCAAATTCCGCATAAACACTGGCTTTACAGCCAGTTGTTTCTTCGGAACTCTCCTCGTTGCCTTCGCGCAAATCAAGGATTTTTACATATTGATCCGATGTAGTGCAACTATTGTCTCAACAGTACTTTCGTTTTCCCAACAAAGTTCCTGTATTTCCCTATCTCCAAAATACACCGGAAAACGGAACTTTATGTGCTTCAGGAATCTGCCATCTGGCTGCTCCTGCTCGTAAATGTCCACCTGTTCCACAAAGCTGTTAAGAAATTCTTTCTTCTCCAGGTCGGTGAACTTATCATATAGTTTATCAAAATATAAAAGAAATTGATAGACGTTTTCTTCTGATATTTTCTGTTGCCGGATATTCAGCAGGCGATTCTTAACTTCTTCTATACTGTTCTCCACGCCTTCAATTTCATCATATAGACGATATAAGCGTGTCTCCATATCCTGATATTTCTTTTCATAAAATTTATCCATGATATCCAGACTATCCATCTGCTGTCCAAGTCTTGCTTTTGCTCCGGTCAACTGCTTGTGCTGCTTTTCCAATCCTTCAATCTCTTTTTCTATTTCTTCTGTATCTATTCTTGAACCGATTTTATTCAGAATTGCTTCTTCAAATTTAGGATTTTTCACCAATTTCCGAATAACTTCTTCCACTGCATTGTTAATCTTCTCCTCGCTCCATTGTTTACGATATCCACGTTTATGACCATCTACCAGACGACGATGTTTGCAGGCATAATAGAAATAATCCTTATATAAGGTTCCGTCTTTCTTTTTCTTTCGGTTCACGTTTCCATACATACCGCTTCCACATAATGGACATCTCAATATTCCGGATAAAATATGCTCATGATTGAGGCTATGTGTCTTTTCATATTTCACACCTGTTTTTTCTCGTTTTTGATGAGCTAGCTCCCAGTCTGTTTCTGAAACAATCCCTTCATGGATACCATCGTGCAGCATATAATTTTTCTGTTTTACAATGCGATATTCATTTCTTGTTCCAGAAACTTTCTCGTTCTTTCTTCGTCCATAAGCCAGCTTTCCACAGTATACCGGATTATCCAGAACACCTTTTATAAATGATACGGCAAATGCGTCCAGTGTATTATTCTGTCGTTTTTTCTTTTTATATCCATGCTGGTTCAGCCATGCAGCAATCGCAGAGATTCCCATATTGGTATGAATAAATTTATCATAGATCAGACGAATAATTTCCGCTTCATCCTCTGCAATCTGCAATTCTCCATTTACCAATTCATAGCCATATGGAGCAAATCCACCGTTCCATTTTCCTTCCCTGGCTTTCTGTTTACGTCCCTCCATTGTCTGAACAAGGATATTCTCCCGCTCGATCTCTGCCACCTCAGACAGGACAGAAATCATCAGCTTTCCACTATCTTTTGAGCTGTCAATCCCATCTTCAACACAGATCAGATTCACTCCAAAATCCTGCATCCGCTGCAAAGAATTTAAAACATCTGCCGCATTACGACCGAATCTGGAAAGCTTGAACACCAGTACAAACTGTACCTCATCTGTTCCATTCTCAATATTATCTAACATTCTCTGAAATTCCGGTCTGCCCTCTACGCTTTTTCCAGACTTACCTTCATCGGAATACTCATTTACGATTTCCATATTCTGAAATTCCGCATATCTCTTGAGTTTTTCTTTCTGAGCATCCAGACTGTAGCCATCTACCTGCATGGTTGTAGATACTCTGGTATAGATATCACATTTTATCTTTTTATTCACTTTTCCTCCTCTCCTCAGAACATCCCAAAGCAATTTCCAACAATTCCGTTGCAACTTGTGAATTTCTGATACGCATTAAGTTATCCCAGACATCAGCTTTTCCAAGTAGATTCATCCCGCCATGCCATACTATTTCATCATCAATAACGGCAAAACATTCTTCTACTTCTGTTCTTGTTATCACATTTATTCCTACCAATTGCATTGCTCTGATTAATTCATAACATACATCTGACTTTCCGTAAGTAATATCTTCCGGATCTGTTGTAATAACTGTGACCTTTACCCCTACTTCCTGTCTCTTCTTGACTAGTAATAAAAATCTGTCAATTTTATCCTGTCTGATATCCGGACTGGAAATTACCACCATTTTTTCTGACTCTACAATATCTTGCTCGAATTTTTCGGTATAATTTACAGAATCAAATATTGCATTTATTATTTGTTTAGGTTGCAACTCTTGCGTCCAGATTGAAAATCCCATCTTCCTATATGTTCTCAATCTTTTTGCATACATTTTATCAAAATAACGCACATGCGAATCGATATAATCATACACATAAACGGCTTCTTTTCCGACATAATCTCTGTTTAATCTACCTACATACTGTTCCAGGCGTCCTTCAAAAGATACAGGTGCTGCAAGCATTAATACATCCAGTCTTGGGAAATCAAACCCTTCTCCTATTTTCTGACCAGTTGCCACCAAAATAAGCGATTCATTTTCAGGTATCTGCTTTAATTTTACTCTTATTTCAGCATTTTCCTTATCCGAATTATCCCCATACAGAAGGAATACATGATCTGCTTTTTCCTTTAAGGCATCATGTAAAAATTTTGCATGTTCCTTAAATCTTGTCAAAATTACAGGAGTTTGTTTTCTTGCAACACAAGTTATAACATCATCTATGATCATTTCATTGCGCACCTTACTGGTACTAATCAAATTATATGCTTTATTAATATTATCCTTGCTTTCTGCAGTATCAACTACTCTTGTGTATCTTGGGACAAAATAATGTCCAATCCCTTGCTCCTTAGCCCTCTCCAACGCAGTAAATCTATGTCGCAAAGGTCCCAGCAGCATATAGATAATCCGATCAAGACTGTCGCCACGTTTAGGCGTAGCAGAAACACCATATACGTATTTTGCATTTATTTTCTGCAATAATTCCATAGATGTGTTAGAAGCTGCGTGATGACATTCTGCTCGTGTCAAGTAAGAAACAAAAAAAAATTAATTTTTTTTATCAATGGGGAACCTTTAGCAAGATTCCCCATGTTACTTCTTTATAATTTTGTTTTCTCGCTATTACTACTGATTATACCATCATCCAGCCTGAAAGTCATCAAAGTTCCATCTGATTTCAATATGCTCATTATCATACACCAACACATAATCAATGAGATATCTGATTACTTCTTCATCAAACTCATCCAACTTACTAAGCTTTGTTAGCTGTTCCTGCTTTGCATCAAGAAAGAGATCCTTTTGCATATCAAGTGTTTCCTGCTTCTCTGTAATCAGACTTTCTATCTCTGCGATTTTCTGCTTAACTTCTGCAGTCTTTTTTGCCATCTGATCACGAGTGATATTTGTTTTTGTATAATCATCGTATATCTCAAACTTTAGCTTTGCATAGTGTGCCTTTGACTTTTTAAGTGATTCGATTTCCCTTTCAAGATTATCTGGACAATTACCGCCATCAGTTTTCAACTCAAATTCCTGCAACTGAGCCAATGCCATATTTCTAGCAATGTCTAGAAGTGTCGCCTCAAGTTCTTCACCTCTAATACGTGACACATGACCGTTGTGGCATCTGTATGAGGATTTATTTCCGTATTTATAAAGTCCCTTACCACATATTCCACAGCGAATATACGATTTACGCCACTTTCCATTTGGTTTTCTCATCGTCACTTCTCGTCTTGCTATCATCTTGTGAGCAAGCTTGAAGTCTTCCACAGAAACTAATGGTTCATGACAGTTTTCAACAATTATCCAGTCCTCTTTATCTCTCTGCACAACCTGATGACCGGTATCAATATTATCAGCCGTCTTGTTATTGATTACAGAACCAATATAGACTTCATTATATAAAATCTCCATTACTGTACTGGCACTCCACATGTGCTCACCAATATCCCTTTCATAACATCTCTTAACTCCAATCTTTTGGTAATACTCAAATATGCTATCATATCCATTATTATTCAGATAATTTGCAATCTCGGTGTATTTCATGCCTTTAATAGCCAGTTCAAATATCAGCTGGACAACAGGTGCTGTTACTGGGTCAGGCACTAACATATGCTTATCATCTTCACTTTTCTGGTATCCAAAAGGAGCAAATGCAGCAATGTACTTTCCCTGCTTAGCCAACACTGCCTTAGCGGCTCTTACCTTTTTTGATGCATCCTTACAATACAATGCATTCACAAGATTTTTCAGTGCAACACTCATACCTCCGGTTGAACCAAAGCTGTTAGCAGAATCGTAATTATCATTCACGCTGATATATCTTACCTGAAGAACTGGAAAAATACATTCCATATAATTACCAACTTCCAGATAATCTCGTCCAAGTCTGCTGTAATCCTTCGTCACAATCACCTGAATCTTACCAGCCTTTACCAACTCCATCATTTTCACAAAATCAGGTCTGTTAAAGTCTGCTCCGGAATATCCGTCATCTGCAAATTCAATGATGTTGCAGTCCTTTAGTTCCGGCAGTTTCTGAATATGGTCAAGCATCAGCTTTCGCTGATGGGAAATACTGTTACTTTCCTCATGAGCAGCCAAATTGTCATCTTCATCCGATAATCTCATATAAAGTGCTACCGTCTTATCCATTGCTGCCCACCTCTCTCTTCTGCCACTTTAAGCAGCTCCTTTAGGAAATCATCATACAAGAGCTTAACTTCTATATTGCCATCATAAAAAACAATTTCCGATACAAAAGCATCCACAAGCTCCTTTGTAAGTTTTCTTTTAGTCATATATTTATTGACAGTTTCTTCCCATCCTTCATCAATATGAAATTCTTTTTCATACAGACTTCTTCGATGAAGCAATTCAGTAATCTGCGCTTCAATCTCATTTACTCTGCTTTCATATTCTCTCTGATACTGGCACAGTTCTTCCGCAGTGATTAACTGTTCCCTATAATCTTCATACAAACCACTTTTGTTAGCGGTAATTCTTCTTACATCATTTTGAAGTTTTGCTATCTGCTTGGTATAAATATCATATTGAAGAACATTCTCTTTTCTGCTGTTCATCTTCTGAACAAACTTTGTTTTCTCAACACACAAACTCATATGCTGACGGATAACAGAAAAAACACTATCCATAACCTCAGAATAATCATAAGAGTACTTATTTTCACATAGCCTAGCTAATTTTCTACGGTTCTTACACTTATAATAGAACTTTTCTGAATAAGTGTGATGCCTGCCAATCAATACACTGCCTCCACAACAGGCGCATTTTGTTTTATATACCAGAATATTATCCGGCTTATTTGGAACATCAGCTTTAGGTTTTGATGCTTCTAAATGCTTCTTTTTGATATGCTCCATTCTCTCCCTTGTTTTGTAGAAAGTGTCCTTATCAATTATTGGTTCATGAACATTTTCTATTCGCTGCCATGTTGATGCATCTGTTTTAACATTCTTTCTCCCGGTATCAAGAGCCTTCCTTTGCTTTCCATGAACAATATTTCCAATGTAATATTCCCCTTGGAGTATCTCTTTTACATGCGAATAGTGCCATTCTCTTGCTTTTTCAGCAAGTTCAATCTTTCCTGCCTTATAGAATCTGTATTTCGGAGGTGAAAGAATTCCTTCGTTTTGCAAAGTCTTTGCAATACCAGCATATCCCTTCCCATCCAAAAACATATTAAAAATTCTAACTACATTGTCAGATACCTCTTCATCAATCAAAAGCTTTCTTGAACCATCTGTAGCCCTGTAATATCCATATGGTGGCGTTCCCTCGCTGAAGCCGCCCTGTGCCCAAATACTATGCTTTCCGGTCTCTACTTTCTTTGAAAGGTCTTTGGAATAATATTCGTTCACAATATTCTTAAGCGGTACAGATAAATCAGTTCCCGGTCTTGCTGTATCAAAATCATCTGTGATGGCAATATATCGTACATCCAGAAAAGGAAAAACTCTCTCAATATAATTACCTGCTTCCACATAATTTCTGCCAAGTCTGCTAAGATCACGAGTAATAACAGTATTGATTTTGCCTGCCCGGATATCATGAATCATACGGTCAAATTCCGGTCTTTCAAAAGTTGTTCCTGTAACAGATATATCAGCATACACACAAACTTCTACCATATCATCCTGCCCATTAATAAACTCTCTGATATATGCAATCTGTGTATCTACAGTATCTCTTTCCTTATTCGCCTCTGATTCGAATGAAAGTCTCGCATAGATTCCAACCTGATATGGTTTTGCCTCCTTATCCAGGCTTAAAACTGCTTTTGTTGTCAGATTGTCAGTTGGCTCTGCAACTGCAACCGGCGTATTTTTTCTACTCTTTCTTGCCAAACTACACAGCCTCCTTTAATCTGATATTCAGTTTTCCTGTACTGTCCACCTCAACCGAATGCCCCTGACTTGCAATAACATTAAGACATTCTTTGTAGCAGTCATCAAAGTCAAACACCACTTCAATGTGGGTTTTATCAAATACCTTTATTTCACGGATAAGAGATACAACCACTTCCCTTGTAAGCTTCTCGATATTTTTATGTTCCGTAAAATAATCAAGCCATACAAAGCCTTTGCTCTTACGATTCAACACATCATCCATTTCCAATTCAATCTGATGAATAGCAATCTCAGCATTCTTTTTTCTCTGCTCATATGCTGCATGAAGTTCCTTGTAATCTTCCTTTGAGATAATGCCATCCTTCATATCCTCATAAAGCATTCCTCTGAGGTCTGCACATCTGTCTACTTCTGCCTGTTTCTTTTCACGCCTTTCCTCAAGCTTTTTCATATCAAGCTGCTGAAACGGCACGTTGCCGATAAAAGAAAGAATTCTTTTAAGGTCAATCATGTTATCAATGTGTGTCTGTAAAAGCCCTAGCACCACTTCTTCTAGCTTATCCGTGGAAATTCTGTGGGAACTGCACTGCTTTGAATCCTTATGGGTTGCACACAGATAATAGGCATAAGTTTTGCCACCCACTTTTGAAGTTTTTCTTACCATGGGAATCCCACAGCCGCCACAGGTAACTACCCCTGACAGCGGATAAACTTCCTCTCTGTCCGGTGATGTTCTTGTATCCATTGCAAGCAATCTCTGTACTACTTCAAAATCCCTGTCCGTGATAACCGGCTCATGGTTCTTTTCAATCCTTATCCATTCGCATTTTTCTTTGATTATGGTCTTTTTGACCTTGTGATTCGGTGTTGTCTGTTTTCCCTGTACGAGATTACCTATATAAACCTCATTTGTAAGGATTCTCCTTACCATGACTGAAGTCCACTCCGACTTTTCTTTTGTCTTAAAGCATGTCTGATAATTGCTTCCTGTGCTTGCTTTATACTCAGCCGGTGGAAGTATTCCTGATGAATTAAGTTCACATGCAATTGCATCCTGACTTTTTCCATGCAACTTCATTCTGAAAATATCTTTCACAACATTTGCTGCATATACATCAATTTCCAGTTTGTGCTTATCTTTATCATTCTTTTTGTATCCATATGGCACAAATGCCGTGATTACATCTCCCTGCTTTCTCTTAATTTCAAGATGTGAACGTATCTTAATTGAAATATCACGACAGTAAGCATCATTAATAAGATTTTTGAATGGAATAATAATCTCATCTGACTGCGACTTTGCCTCTCCGGAATCAATACCATCATTGATTGCAATAAATCTTACTCCCATAGCAGGGAATAATCGCTCAATATACATACCTGAATCTATATATTCTCTTCCGAATCTGCTCAGATCCTTAGTGACAACGCAATCAATTTTGCCTTTCTTAATATCTTCAAGCATCATCTGGAATGCCGGTCGCTCAAAATTAGAGCCGCTGAAACCATCATCAACATACTCCTGCACAACCTCAATATCATTTTTGTTTTCGAGAAAATCTCTAATCAGTGATTTCTGATTTGCGATACTGTTACTCTCAGTTTTTTCATGTGAAGCAACAGCGCCATCTTCCTTCGATAAACGAACATAGATGGCTGCATGATAGATCTTTTTGATCTGACTTATCTGACTCATATGCACATCCTCCTATTGTTGTTTAAGTTAGAAGATAACTTTTCAATAAGGTGATATGCACTAATTTAGAATTTTTATACCAAAAACATCATAGCACATATCACTTTGAAATTCCACCACAAATTTTCAGACATTCAAAAGCAGATTTTCAAATGCCTGTTCCATCGACAGTCCATTATTCGCAAAGCTTACCTTAATCATCATACTTCCACGACGCAGCATATATGGATTTCCCACCTGTTTTAAGAACTGTGCCTGCCTCTTACTCTGTGGCTGATTTTTATCTATTTTAATTTTTCTAATATCAGTCAGATCTTCTATTTTTACATTGTTAAAATCCACATCTAATAGTGCTCTGTATTCTTCTGCTGTCATAAAATCTATCCCCCTTTCAGTAAAAATGCCACCCATAAAATACAGGTGGCTATGTAACCCGGAGCAAATGCCCCGGTAATATTTAATTGTACTTTTCATATGCCCCAATCTGGATTTTTACACATTCAGTAATCTTATCAAGTAGTTCCGTATCCGAAATTGAAGCAACTACCCTCTCAATCTGGACATTTACATCAATGGATACAATCTGCTCGCATAATGCCATACTGTCAAACACCTCAAAATCTGTGTCAGTAACCTTTACCTTTGCAGCCGGTATTAGACAGTGGGTTGGCAGATATTTCTTTTTCCATGTTTTTGTGGACATGGCTACTGCTGTGACAACCGGTGAATACTGATTTGCCTTGTTATTTGAGATAATAATATAAGGTCTTGTATACTTCTGAATGCTCCCTTTACTTACTGACTCCAGATTTGCAATAACAATATCGCCCCTGTTCAGTTTCATCTATGTCATTCCTCCTGTTCCCTGATATATTCTTCTGCCTCATCCTCTGTCGGACAGGCAACAATCCGTTTCCCATATTCATCAATCACTACTGTTTCGCCCGGAAATATAATCAGTTTTAATTTTCTATTTTCTTCTGTCATATCATTCAAAAGAAATGAGAGCAGGTTCATAGCCCCTGCTCTCTGCATTAATACTGATTCCATGTTCCGCTGCAAGTGTCATTACAGCTTTAATCTCATTAAGTTCCATTGAAATGTCTACCACATCTCTTACCAGCACACAGATAATGGCATCTCTTTCAATATAATATCTTAATCGTTCAACCGCTTTTTTATCTGTATTAAAAATTGTCTCAACAACTTCCATGCCGGACTTTTTTGCATATGCCTCGATACGGTCAGCTGTATCATTTGCATTATTCCTTACAAATATCAGACACTGCTTTTCTTTGGAATCCTGCATATTGCCTCCTATCTGCCGTCCCTGATGTTATGATAGAACTTTGATACCGTATCAAGCACCAGCCCTCTTATATCACTTTCCTGAACAGGCTCTTTGTACATCATCTCATAACACTCTTCAAGTTCTCCATTAATATCCTCCACATAGATATCATATTCGCTGAGTTTTCCAAGTGTATCAATAACGGTCTCATCTGTTGCACCAATCATATCCTTTGAAAGTGTTATGATTGTATTAACATCTTCTTCCATATTTAAACCGATAATGGCATATTTCATCGGAAATGAAACTCCTTCTGTAGAAGCAGGCTCTGAAAGCATAGCTACAATTTCATAGCCATTATCCTGACAATACTTTTCAAGCAACTTCGGCACAAAATGATCTGTAGCCTCTAATCCTGTTTTTGCACAATATATAATTGCTCTTTCCATCTTAAAATCTCCTTATAAATAATATTGATTTGATACTGTGCGCACTTTATCTCCTCACATAAGCTGACTTATCAGTACTCTCCACACCATCACACCTAAACATTTCTTTTCTGTCGGTGACCATAAATCAGTTTGTGTGGGAAGATAAAATACTATCTTCCCGGTTTCTTAACCATCCCCGTATCGGGTAACATATCCTTTGCCAGCCACAATCACTTCGTAGTTTCCTGCCCATCTGGACTTACGAAAGTAGCCACTCTCTGAAAATGCGTTTTGCTGAAATTCAGGTGCACTTATTATCTCATTACCTCCGGCTGCTAACCCGGTAGGCACAACCCTCTGCTCTTATCCTTAAAGGCTCCTGCTGTTACGTTTCTCATAATCGGCTACAGCTCTGAGGATAGTCATCGCACGAAATGGGATTCTGCCACCCTGTCATAGACAAGGCGATATAAGCTCGTGGGATATGCGTGTCCTATTCTGTTTTCAATATTCAACGGTTCTTTTCTCAGAACCTGAACAAAGTATAACTGACACCACGCATCTTCTACAGTAACCGACACTCTTTTGAACTAAGAGTAACACTCCCACCTGTTCCAAATCCTTATAAAAAAAGCCGGACTGCATTATCAAAAATGCAATCCGACTTTTTTATTCTGTCAGAAGTTTCATATTGTCAACGGCATTTAATACCATATTCCGGATAAACTGTACTTCCTTCTCCTTCAGACCAACCAGCAGATCATCGACTTCTGCCTTTCTTTCACACCCACACACAAGATAATCCAACGTTATATGAAACAATTCAGCAATACTAATCAGCGTATCTATTTTTGCTCCATTTACACCAGCTTCAATTTTCCGCAGAGCATCCACTGACAATCCAATCTGCTCGGCAAGCTGCTGTCTTGTCATTCTTCTTGCCGCACGCAACTCTTTTATTCTTTCTCCACTATTAACAATATCGTAGTACACCTTCCACTCTTTTCCGGCACCTTATATATTTGCTTAAGCTGTATTCATTGTACCGTAAGCGAATCTTTTGTAAGAGTGACTAAACCAGCTATTTCAGGTGGAATATTGTACACCTTAATACCAAGAATATAAATATTTGCGGATTAAAAAAAGAGATATTTCCAAACTCTCATTACATTTTGGAAATATCTCTTTACTTAATATCCTCATCCGGCACAAACTCCATGATGTCCTCTATCTTACAATCAAGTATGGAACATAATCTGTTAAGGATTACCGTTTTTACGACCATATTCTTTCGCAATCGCTGTAACTGTGCTTTATCTATTCCATAATCTTTAATTAGTGCATACTGGCTAATATTTTTCTTCTTGAGTGTGATCCATAACCTGTCATATACTATCATTACAAAGACCTCCTCCTTGTATTCTACGCAAGAGTGTCCTATAATGATATGGTGCGTGTATGCACCATACTGTATGTATATGATAGAATAGAAAATAGCCATAAGCTGCATAGAAAACAGCTCTCAAGGTTATTATGTAATATAGAACGGATTATCTGTTTTACTTTTATGGTATTCAACCGGGACAATTCAAGCACCTGACAATTTGCCCGCAGATACCCTTCTCAGAAAGGATTCACAACAACACTATGGATGATAAAAACACATACTCTGTTGATAAATATTTGGAAATCATTGCCGAAAAAGAAGGAATCACAAAAGAAGAAGTCCAACAGGAAATTGGGCGGGCAGTTTCCATTGCTTTAAAAAGCCCTGATCCACAAATGCAACGCTTCTGGACAGACTTTCCATGTGAAAATGATACTCCCACCATTGAAGAAATCATATACCATCTCGCTGAAAAATTTGCAAAAGAGTCATAGACAAAGGACAGGATAACTACCCGTCTATTCACTCAGATAATCTTCCTGTCCTCTTAATATTTGTTCAATCATATGTAATGCAAATTCTATTTCTCTTTCGTCGCACCGATTCATCATAAATGCAAAACGCTCAATGTGCTTCTTAGGGTGCTGCTGGCTCATCAGAACCATAGGCGATGACTCCAATGCATGAACAATATTCAAATATGTATCAAGACTCATTGCCCTTCTGCCATTTTCAACACTTTTGATAGTATCCAATGATACATCCGCCCGTTCTGCAAGCTCTGCCTGCGTAATTCCAAGCCTTCTTCGTTCTTTTCTGATATTCTCTGCAATAATTTTGTATATGTGCGCTCTTTTCCCCATAGCCCCATCATCCTTTCTGACTTATCGCATTATATCAGAAATTATTATGGGTTTTAGGAAACTGTAATCCTTTGACATTTTCGTGTAATACTTTGCATATTCTGTCAAAATCCGTTTAAAAGTGAATTGAATATTTTTACACCTAAAATATCGCTATTATATTATTTGTGTTTTTATTTCATATTCATTCTATTTTTCAACCTTTCATTACCATAAACATCTATTATGCTATTGAACACTGATATCATAACAATAAGTATGGAATTTAACAATAATGTATGATTTTTAAACATTCTAAATAGCTTAAAATTAAATTTTCTATTATCATATATAATATTCATTTCTATATAATTAATCTAATGTATTTCTGAAGCTAACAAATACAAGTCGGATTCTCTAATTGAAATTCGGCTTGTACTTGTATAGGTACATAATTTTGTTTAGCTTTAAAAAGCAATTCTATTGAGACTTAAACCCCCAAAACTTTATGAACCTTTTCCTCAATCTCTAAAATCCTATATTTAAGGAAATCAGGATTATCTTTAAACCATTTTGCATTCAATGGTGATGGATGTGGTAAAACATATGCTGTTTTGCCATTAATAACATTATCTTTAAAAATTAATGATGTAAAATCTTGCTTTGGGAAAAAGAACCCTGCTGCTTTCCCTCCCAAAAGTATAAAGATTTCATTATCTATCAATTCAAGTTCTTTCAACAACCATTTTTCAGCACATTTTTTTGGTGGTAATCTATCTCCACCACTCGGAGACTTCCCAGGATAGCAGTGTGCTATAGCCGCAATATAAAAATTATCCGGATTATAAAAAACTTCATCCGGTATTTTATACCACTCATTACGCAATTTTCTTCCACTAGCATCGTCAAATGGTTTTAATGTATTATGAACATTTTGTGAAGGAGCCTGACTAATTTGTATTATTTTCGAATTTACATTCCCCATTATAATAGGATGTGGATCAAATCCAAATTTCTCCTTACATATATTACATTGAAGAATATTTTCTTTAAGCTTTTCAAATTCTTTTTCTCTACTCTTTGATTCTTCATTTTTTTTCCCTTTTAATATTATATCTACAATTTCTTCTTTTCTTTTAGCAACAATATCAACAGAAAAATCAATCATTAAATTTTTTTTCATTTGATGACCATTTTCTCCATGTATTTTAACATTACTAGACTCATATAATATAATTTTTTTGTTATTACTTTTTGCTAATCCTAGTAATGCTGCCGTTCCTGAACTTAATTCAACTTCATCTCCCAAACACACATAACAATCTGATGCCAGTAATCGTTTAATATCATCCAATCCACAATGCAGATTATCTATTTCTTCTAATTTACAATACCTATCTGCTATTTCAACTTTTATATTATATTGACTTAATTCATTTTTAATTTGTAATGCATATTCTCTCTGATATTCATATTTTCCACCTCCAAAATCTATAAATACATCTATATGATTATCTATATCTAATCCTGTAATATTTTTATATTCCCTCTTACCTATCATCAAACTGATTTTTTTTGCAGCATTTGAAAATGCTTGCGTTTGACTTGCAATTAATGCTTCTTTAAAATTTCCTTTGTTTTCTATACTGTAATATTGCATATAACTTGAAGCCATATACTCTATAACTGGATCAAGACAATACTCTTTTTCTCCTACAGCATACCAAATAAAATCAGTGTTAATAACAAATATAGGTATATTTCTTCCAAATGCATATCCTATTTCAAAAGATATTCCTTCATCTTTACAAATACCATCATACAATACTGCAAGTAATGCAATTTTACCAGATTCGAGTTTTTCAATATCAGATTCATATATAATTTTTGCCCTGTTCTCTCCCTTTAAATCTTTTTCGCCAGTATCTCTAAATGGCATAAATGTGTTTAAATTTAACTGTTTTTTTAACTCCGTTTCCAAACATTCTGCTTGTATTTTATCACTATAATTAAATATTTTAGTACAAATATAAATCGTATCTCTATTCTCCATACTTTATTCTTCTTTCTCCTCTAATATATTAATAATATCATCTATTACTTCATCCAAATCTCTCATTCCATCAACTAGTATAAGTTCTCCCATATTAACATATTTAAGATACGCCTCTCTTATTTTTTTTAACTTATCTAATGAATAATGTATATTAAATTTCTTATCTGTGTTTCTATTGATAGATTCTTCTGGACTTATATCTATATATATACATACATCACTTTTGGGAATAAATTTATTTAATTCTCTAACCCAATTACCACTTAAATTTTCTGCCTCTCTATAAGCAATCGCAGAATATAAATACCTGTCAAAAATTATAACATTATCCTTATCTATTTTTTCTTTCAATTTTTCTATTCTTATTTGTCTATCCGCTGCAAATAAGAAAGCTTTTGAAATTGGAGACAATTCATTATCTTTAAGACATTCCTTTATTGTGCCTCCAACTTTTGTTGTCAATTCTTTTGAAAGAATTGCTCTTTTTCCTTTCTTTTCATAATAGTCCATCAACTTTTCCGCAATACTAGTCTTTCCTGCATTATCAATACCTTCCAAAACAATAATCATACAGCTTTCCTCCTTTTAAGAAAAATTATCCACCACATTACTCCAAATGGTATTCCAATCCAACTCATAATTGATAACCATTTTGTAATAAATGATTCAAAATCTTTAATCACAAAGATTGAAATCATACTTGATATCATGGGAACAAATATTAAAACTTTTTTCTTAGAAATCCCTATATTTTTTAATGAACACATAGTGCTATAAAAATTACTATCATTAGTAGTCCATATTGACACAAGTATGGCTATCAAATTTAAAATATTTAACGACACAAATTTTTCCATTCCAAAATTCATCGTATATCCCAATAGGGTTAAAATTATATTGATTAAAAACGTAGAAATAGCTATATATTTGAATCCCTTTTTTCCATCATATACATGTGCTGTTACATCCATCACACATGTTACTGATGAAAAAATCCAAGTTCCTAAAATTTGTATTGTGTACGCAAATATTTTTATTGGTCTAACAATTCCAAATATAGTATTATTTGTTATTTTTATATTAAATGCAACCATAAAAAGCAATATAAACATTGCGATTGCTCCAACATTTTTTAACCATAAATAGTCATAAGCAGTAACTCCAATCGCAAAAAAATACGACATTCCTATAATTAGTACTATAAACATCAATGTATTTGTTTTCAAATAAACTTGTAGCAATTCAACAAACATGACGGTTTGTATAGCATACCAACCAATATTTAATACTGGTATTATTATTATCAATATTCTACTCAAACTCTTATTCTTTATAAAATATCTAATGCATTCAGAATAGTTCATTCTATATGCTGAAGATAAACGAATTGCAGGATAAGCCAAAATCATCATTATTATCAAAGCAATAACCGACGATAATAGTACTTCCTCAATAGAAGCCCCATTTGAAAAAAGCATAGTTCCAATGACAATGTTTATAGGTAAAAAAACATATGCTCCCCATGTCCAAAATAATGTTGAAGGTTTTTGGTTATCTATAAATATCACTCCCTCTATATAAATGATGCATACTACTCTTTTAATATTATACTACAATTAAACCAATCTTCCAATTATTTTCTAACTTTTCAGATTCTTCTTTCGATATATTCATTTTCTTTTCATTTCTAGTCCAAAAACGGTATTAGAAGAATTTTGGTAAAAATTTAGCAGGCAATAATTTGAATATTATTGCCTGCCCAGACTGTAGACAAAGTCCTCGGCATTTTGCTGAGGATTTTTCTATGAAAAGAGGCTAAGAGTCAGTATTTTCAAGACTTTTAAGCCTCTTTTTGGTATAATGAAGATATCAAAAAAGGTGGTATTTTCATATGATGACTCAAGAAACTGAAAAAGTAAGAAAACAAATGCAGATCGTATGTATCGATGATCTTGTTCCACAGGATCATCTTCTGCGAATTATCGATAAAGCCATCGACTGGTCATTTATTTATGACCTTGTTCGTGATACTTATTCGGATAGCATGGGACGTCCAAGCATTGATCCGGTAACGCTTATCAAGATTCCCCTTATTCAATATTTGTACGGAATAAAAAGTATGCGCCAAACTATTAAAGAGATTGAGGTAAACATGGCGTATCGTTGGTTTCTTGGACTTGAACTTTATGATCCTGTTCCACATTTCTCTACCTTCGGAAAGAATTATACCCGCCGGTTTAAGGATACCGATCTATTTGAGCAGATTTTTCAGCATATCCTAGAAGAATGCTACCGCTTCAAGTTGGTTGATCCAACAGAAATCTTTGTCGATGCAACGCATGTCAAAGCAAGGGCTAATAACAAAAAGATGCAAAGACGAATTGCACAGCAAGAAGCCTTATTCTATGCCGATATGCTACGCAAAGATATCAATGCTGACAGAGAGAAACATGGAAAGAAACCGCTTAAAGATAAAGATGATCATAATAAGCCCGGAGCCAATGGCAATGATAAATTTGAAGACTATACGGATGACATTCCGCTAGACGGAAAAACTATTAAGTGCAGTACAACAGATCCTGAAAGCGGATGGTTCCGAAAGGGCGAACATAAGCATGTGTTTGCCTATGGGATTGAAACTGCCTGTGATAAAAACGGATGGATTATCGATTTCACAGTAAATCCAGGAAACGAACATGACAGCAGAACTTTTAAAGGTCTTTATGATAAGCTTACAAATGTTAGAATGAAATACTGTATTGTTGACGCTGGTTATAAAACTCCTGCGATAGCAAAAATGCTTATAGACGATGGTGTGACACCAGTATTCCCATACAAACTGAATATTCTTGTGCGGTAACACCGCAAGTCCGGCAGGCAGGAAACCGCCTGTCCGGACTAACGGAAACCGCTTATGCGAGTTTACTCGCGTAATGTTTTGTCTAATCCATAGACTTCACGCATTGAGATGTCATGTTCGGCATCAATGCTTGTGATATTGATACGATAACTGTCATGAGCGATGCGGTCAATGATTGCATCTGCCAGAGGACTGTCATCACCGCCGAGCTGGTCATACCATTCCTCGAATTCATACTGGGAGCAGAAAATCGTTGAAGATTTCTTGCGTCTCCGGTGGAGCAGTTCGAAGATATCCCTCTGTTCTGAATCTGTTGGTTTCAAAAGTAGCCACTCATCCAGAATCAGGACAACTGGATTGGCATACTTAGCCATGACTTTTTTGTAGCTGCCATCAGTCCGTGCCATTTCCAGATCGATAAGCAGATCAGGAAGACGGACATACTTGGTATTGAAATACTGCTTACAAGCCTCCATGCCAAAGGCACAGGCCATGTAAGTTTTACCACAGCCTGTAGCACCGGTGATAAAAAGATTCCGGTGTTCAGATATATATTCGCAAGTTGCAAGCCGGTTAATAAGATCTTTGTTAAGCTTGCGTCCGGAAGTGTAGTTGATATCCATGATACTTGCTTCAGGCTGGTCGAATCCAGCATTACGGATCAGTCGTTTCTGGCGATTATTTTTACGATTGCTGTATTCGATGTCTACCAGCATACCGAAGCGATCCTCAAAAGATACTTCTTTAAATTTAGGATCATCCAGCTGGTTGCGGAATGCATCTGCCATAGTGGTAAGGCGCATTTCAATAAGTTTATCTATTGTACTCTGATTTGTCATATGTGTTTATCTCCGATAGTAATCGGCACCTCTTGTGATGCCGTGTGCTTTATGTGTGGTCTTGGATTCAGTCATTCCTGATTCCTGCTGCTTTACAGACCCGGTTACGAGGATGTTTTTAATGCTCTTGTAACTGGGCGAAGATGTATAGGATAATGCTTTTTTACAGGCTGCTTCAAGCAATGCATCTGAGTATTTCTCAGCAAGCTTCAGAAGTCCCATACAGCTTCGGTAGGTCTGTTGTTCCACACGTTTGGAGGTCAGTATTGCATTGACCACAGTGTACGTATTTATGCCAATCCGCTCAGCCCATTTGCGGAACCGGTCGCCGTTCCATTCCAGATATTTCTGATGGTCTTCCGGCATATGTTCCGTGACCGTGCTGTACTGCCCAGGGCGTCCTTTCAGACGACGGTGGGAAGCAATGCGGTTATGGTTGTAGAAAATTTCAATAGTGGTATCTGTTACCTTTACATCAACTTTCTTTTTGATGTATTCATAAGGAACTGAGTATAGCATTCCATCCACAGATATGTGATAATTGAACTGGACGGTGGCTGTCTTCCAGTCGCTCAGTTCAAAACGGGTAGAAGGTAATGGTGCCAGCAATGGTTTTTCTTCCTCAAGAAATAAGCTTCGCCGACTACCCTCTTTCTTTTGAAAGAGCCTTTGGTTGAACAGTTCGAGCTTGTCTCTGATTGCACGATTTAATTCGGCAAGGGAGAAGAACTGTTCATCCCGAAGTGCTGCTGTAATCCAGGTAGAGATATTTCCTACCGTTCCTTCAGCATTCGGCTTATCCTTGGGAGCCCTGACACGCGCCGGAATAATAGCAGTGCCATAATGCTCAGCCAGTTCCTGATAGGTCTCATTGATCTGCTGGTCTTTCCATCCGCCATTGTGAACAACTGCAGTTTTGCAGTTATCCGGTACGAGGATTCTGGCGACACCACCAAAATATTCGTACATATGGACATGTGCATTGATCCATGATTTCTGTTTCATGTCCAGAAATGCTTCCACGTATGCATACTGGCTGTAAGTCATTACACCGACAAATATGTATGCTTTGATAATTTCGCCGGTATCAGGATCAATGACTGTCGCAGGATCACCTGCCCAGTCAACTTCAACCTGTTCACCGGGTTTACGGTTGATATGCATGGTAGCACGATGCTTCTGCTCATCCTGTTGGATGTAATAGCAAAACTGTGAATACATGAGTGGTTCTTCACCGTTGGCACGGCACTCCTCCATGTATTCCGTCCATAGAAGTTTTTTGCTTACTCCGTTACGAAGTAACTCCTTGCAGATGTAATCATAGTCAGGCGTCCTTTTATTGGATGTGACTTGATTTGCAGAAGGGAAAAACTTTTCTGCGAGCACAGCATCGGTATCGCTTTCATCAAGTGGCCAGGAAATATCTAATTCCTTAGCTCGCTTTAAAACGCGATTGACCGTTTTCTTGGAGACATTGCAGCTGTCGGCAATGTTCTGCTGACTGAGTCCCAGACCACTAAGTCTGAGAATCTCTCGATACTTGGTCATAGTCATGACCTCCTTTGAATGTATTTACACTTCTCAGTGTATGGTTACATTCTAAAGGATTTATGATTAAGGTTTCCACCACCGGAATGGTGGTTCCCTAAAAAACGGATTTGCGGTTTCCTATCCCCGGACAGTGGGGACATGGAGGCCGGATTATTCGTAAGCGCATAGTTTTAGGGCGTACCCTATAAATGAAATCTGACACCCCGCGCTAGGATGCCAGACATGCGAATATTTCACTACATTTTATTTACAAGTTTCCTGAGCCAATTTACTCCACGGGGCAA
>ERZ841120.539-NODE-539-length-24562-cov-3.514180_pt1 | contig 24562 bp, 19 predicted proteins | sample MGYA00519572_ERZ841120 | MGnify/ENA primary metagenome ERZ841120 (study PRJEB31850, sample SAMEA3708890) | human gut metagenome | biome: human gut; feature: human-associated habitat; material: faeces | place: China | collected 2014 ...
CTTTTCCTTACCACTCATATCAGTTGCATCATAGTTAAATGGCAAATCTGGATCAGTGGCTGGGTTGTAACGTTCTGTATCAACCCCATTTACGATTCCTGATAGCTTACCTTCGTACATGCGCAAAACCGGATCAAGGTGCTCACCAAATTCAGGCGTCTTAATCTCTTCGGCATACGTTGGACTAACTGTGTTAATACGGTCGGCGAATACCATTGCCGTCTTCAACCAGTTGCTACCATCCCCAAAGCGAGCTTCTCCACTCGCGTACAAATTCCAATCCAAATCGAAGAACGTTTGCAACGTTTCAGGCGCATAAGCCCCTTGGAATTGCATGTTGTGAATCGTCAACAATGTCTTGATTTGTTGTAGCGGTTGTTGCCAGGCATAACGCGTCTTCAACAAAGCTGGAATCATTGCTGTGTGCCAGTCATTGGCGTGCAAGACATCTGGAATAAAGTCGATTTCTTGCATCATTTCAATAACAGCAAGTTGGAAGAAGGCAAAACGTTCACCGTCATTCCAGTGCTCATAAAGCTTCTTGCCTGAGAAATATGATTGGTTATCGATAAAGTAGTAGATAACACCATTCAAGCGCATCGTCTTCACGCCAGCATATTCCTCATGATTGTTAATCCACACTGTAAACCAGTGCAAATCCATCAATTGGTCGCGGTACTTTTCTGGAAAAATTTCATGGTAGTACGGTGCAACCACACGCACATCTTCGCCTTGCGCATTTAGCGCGTTAGGCAAAGCACCGGCCACATCCCCGAGGCCTCCCGTTTTGTAAAACGGCACTACTTCACTTGCAGCAAACAGTACTTTCATTAGACAGTCACCTGCTTCTTGGCTGCACGCACAACCGCTTCCTTGCCAACAATGATTGGCATTTCTGGCGTACCGTGCAACACAACACCCGGCTCAATTACAGCGTCCTTGTCCATGATGACATATGACAAATCAGCACCAGCGCCAATCTTGCCACCTTGCAAAATAACTGAGTGACGCACCTTGGCATCTTCTGCTACTTCAACCGTTCGGAAAACAACTGAATCTGACACAGAGCCAGCAAACGTGCCACCCGTTCCAAACAATGAACGGTGCACTTCAGCTGATGGCATGAAGTGCGCTGGCGCCTCGTTCTTTGACTTCGTGTGAACTGGGCGCTCCATCAACAAGCTACGGTAGTTGTCAAAATCCAACAGCGCCTTGTTTGCTTCGAAGTAACTCTTCACATCGTGCACTGGCAAGTGAACGCCTTCGTGCACAACAACGTTAGCACCAAAGTCGCTCATCAATTGACGCGTCAAACCTTGAACATTCTTACCCGTCGCATGTTCGATTTCACGATCAGCAGCCACTTGCAAAATGTTTGAATCAACAATGCTTGCTTGCAAATAAACCAATACTTGCTCTTCAGATGAACGACGCACGTTTTCAGCTGGCTCAAAGTTACGAGCCAATCCTTCATCAGTCAACGTAAGCACTTGCATACCTGGCACCAAATCAGCCACGTCCATCCAACGCGCAACAACCGTAACTGGTTGTGCTTGTTCTTCGTGGTTCGCCACAATTGACTTCAAATCCAAGTTCGCCACTTCTGACGTTCCCAAGATTGCCGTGTATGGTGTCTTGGCGTGATTAATAAAGCGACGGATGTCCTTTAATAAACCACGATCTGACTGAAATGTCATAAATAAACCACCGCCCAAGCGATCCATTTGCCATTCACGCCCCGTACGAACGTGGTCCAAAATTGATTGGCAACGTGCGGGCATTGCCATCATCGTCTTGGTCACCCCAGCGTTACTGGCAGCTGACAATGGAAAATCAATCAATCGGAACTTGGCCCCAAATGGCATGCTGCCGAGTGGTCGGTCAATCGTTAATTGCCCCAACGTGTGGCTTTGCGACTCATTCAAATCTAAAATGACACTCAATTCATTACGCATTCGTCAATACTCCCTCGTTTACAGTCGTTTGGTTGTAATACTCACCGCAACCAACCACGGCGATATCATCCGGCGTACCAACAATGACCGCGCCTGGCGCAATTTCAGCATCTTCACCCACAATCGCGTATGACACTGCTGCTCCTGCGCCAACCTTCGCACCTGGCATGACGACACTGTGATCGACGATGGCATGCTCTTCCACCGTTACCCCCGTTGAAATCAAACTGTGCGAGACACGCCCACCAACATAGACCGCATCAACCATTAAACTATCGTGAATCTGCGCTTCTTGCGCCACGTACATTGGATTTTGGTTTGTTGTGTGTGAATAGATTCGCCAGTGACGGTCAGCAAGTTGCAATTCATTGTGCTTATCAAGCAATTCCATGTTGGCTTGCCACAATGATTGAATCGTACCAACGTCGCGCCAGTAATCTTTAAAGGCATAGGCGTACACGTTTTCGTTGTTCGCCAAGTACGCCGGAATGACGTTCTTACCAAAATCAACCATGTCGTTGCCACCTTCAAAACCGGCTACCAAATATTCGCGTAACTTGCGCCAGTTGAAGACGTAAATTCCCATCGATGCCAAGTTCGACTTTGGTTGCGCTGGCTTTTCCTCAAATTCCAAAATCTTATGGTCGTTATCCGTGTTCATAATGCCGAAACGCGATGCTTCGTCCATTGGCACTGGCATCACTGACACTGTTAAGTCAGCGTGGTTTGCCTTGTGTGCTTCCAACATCTTTGTGTAGTCCATCTTGTAAATATGGTCGCCGGACAAAATCATCACGTACTCCGGATCCTGACGATCGATGTAGGCCATGTTTTGGTAAATCGCGTGAGCCGTTCCTTCAAAGAACTTGTTGCCCTTGCCATCGGCGTATGGCTGCAAAATCGAAACACCGCCACCCATCACGTTCAAGCCCCAATCCGAGCCGTTCCCAATGTGTTGGTTCAATTCGTATGGTTCATATTGCGTAATCACGCCAACTGATGTGATATTTGAGTTGGCCAAGTTACTCAACGTAAAATCAATAATCCGGTAACGTCCCCCGAACGGTACCGCGGGCTTGGCCAAGTTTTTCGTCAACTTACCCAAACGTGTTCCTTGTCCTCCTGCAAGGATCAAAGCTGTTACTTTATCATCCATTATTTTTTCCCCGTACTTGCTTCTTTTGCTTAATAATCAGTGCCCCCGTCGCTGGCAAAATCACTGAAATTTCATAGTGATCACCTACCAAGAAGGCTTCGTAGTCTGTTGGAATATGTTGCCAAGTCCCACCAAAGGCAATATCTTCAGTGTTTAGCAAAACATCATAGCGACCGGCGCGTGGCACAATCACGCGGTAATCATCTTTTTGCACTGGCAACGTATTCATCGCCATAATGATGGTGTCACTTGGTTTCTTACCATGACGCATCAATGCCATCGTGCCCTGAGCACCTTGGTCAGTTTGTGAAAAGTTCACCCCGGCTGGTACAAAATCTTGCGCCCAAAAGGCATGTTCATCACGATAAAGTTTGTTCAGTTCGGCCGTGAAGTGTTGCATACTCCGGTTCATACCATCCTGTAAATCGCGCCATTCCAACCCTTCTTCATCGCGCCACTCCAAGAATTGGCCCCATTCGCTCCCCATGAAGCGTAGTTTCTTGCCCGGATGCGCCATCATCCAAACCATCATCGTCCGCAAATTGGCGAACTGGTTGTAGCGATCACCGAACATCTTGTGCATCAAACTCTTTTTCCCGTGCACCACTTCATCGTGTGACAGTGGTAACGTGAACTGTTCGTCAAACGTGTACATAAAGCTAAACGTCAAATTATTGAATGCACCCGTGCGATAGAGATAATCCAATTCAAAGAAATCGAGCGTGTCATGCATCCACCCCATATTCCACTTGAAATCAAAGCCTAATCCTTCTGGCTTTGTCACCCCAGGATATGCCGTCGCTTCTTCAGCAAACATCAAAGCCGATGGTACGCGTTCATGAATAATGGCATTTAGCTTTTGTAGAAATGCGACACCTGCATAATCAATCGCCGTACCGTGCTCGTTGACCCAATCTTCCTTACCGGCATCTTGGTTCAAGTAAATGATGTTTGATACCCCGTCAACTCGAAGACCGTCAAAGTGGACATCCTCCAACCAGAAAAGTGCGGCCGAAATCAGGAAACTTTGCACCTGTGACTTACCCAAATCAAAGTTCCATGTCCCCCAGCGGACGTTTTCTGCAATCGTGACATCCCCCGCTTCAAACGTCGGTGTGCCATCAAAGCGATAAAGCGCATCATAGTTCTTGATAAAGTGTCCCGGCACAAAATCAAGAATCACCCCAAGGTTTGCCTTATGTGCTTCGTCGACAAAATATTGCAAATCTTGTAGATAACCCATGCGTGAAGTTGCCGCGAAGAACCCGTATGATTGATAGCCCCACGACATATCAAGTAAGTGTTCCGTAATCGGCAACATTTCGATGTGGGTGTAGCCCATTTGCTTCACGTACGGAATCAACTCATCAGCCAGTTCGCGATATGATAAATACGAGCCATCTGTGTGACGACGCCATGATGTCATATGCACTTCATAAATATTAATTGGCTGATTCAACTTATGACGGCGACCTTGGCGACCACGATACAACCCGTCATGCCACTTGTATGGGCACGTGTTGACCACCGCTGCGACACCAGGCTTTTTCTCATACTCGTGGGCAAACGGATCCGTCCGTAAGACCACGTCCCCAGCCGGCGTTTCGATAGCGTACTTGTATAAATCGCCTTCCTTCAGTGCCGTTGTGGTAATTTCCCATACGCCCGTCTCCTCTAACGGATGCATGGCAAACGCCTCGCTAGGCATCCAATCACACTGCGCTGATGCAAGATGCACAGCCTTAGCGTGTGGTGCCCAAACGCGAAATGTTAGTTCAGCCTTATCCCGCGTAATCCCAAAAAACTTATCCGCACGATATGACTGACCAGTATTGAACAAGTATGCCGCTTGTAAATTTTCCTCTGGCACTTGTACTTTCAGCATAATAATTGCCCCTCTTTCATTTCCCCATGTAAATCTAAATTTTTCTAAGCGTTACGTTATGATACCGAAGAGATATGAAATCCATGTCCGAAAATATGTGGTGATTTTTTTATTTCTACGGTGCAAAATTCATGTTTTGTTCAACTTTGAGCATTTTTCGACGACACGTTGGCATCCGGCCACAAAAAATCCCGTAACGCTTAATTTCGTTACGGGATTCGTTTTGTATTTGTTTCATAAGATTTTTTGAATGGTTTCATCTTACGACATTGTCACTTGGTGATACACTGGCGCTGGCGTGTGCGTCGTTATTTGCTGATCTGCATACGCCGACTGCCGGATATCTGCATCCGTACCATTATTTTCTGTCGAAACAAAGTCACCAATTCTTACATCATAGACCAGTTGTGAATAATCAATTGCGCTATTGTTCATTGTTTCATCCTCCGTGACATTATGTGCTTTCGTTGTTGAGTTGATGTCTACATCATAAGTCGCCTTGGTTAACGAAAACTTAGCGCCCGGTTAGTGCAACCTTAAATTCACGCTACGCCCTTTCAACAAAAAACGCCGACAGTCACATGACCGTCGGCGTTTTTAATCTCTTATTTCTTCTCTCTTTATTTACTTAGCAGTCGCGTCAGCCAACATATTATAGTGGCGACGGTGACTCAAATAGTAAATCATCATTGCCGCAATTGATACAACAAAGATGCCAACCAATACCTCAACTTGCGGTGCGATCGAACCACCAATCATCACCGTTTCACGTAAACCATCAACCGTGTATGTCATTGGCAAGTATGGGTGCAACCACTCAAAGAACTTGTTTGACAATTGAATTGGGTAAGTTCCAGCCGAACCACTCAATTGGATGACCAACAAGACCATGGCTGCAAACGCACCAGCTTTACCGAACCACATGTAAATTGCCGTAACCAACGCAGCGTCCATCACTGCAATCAGAACCATGAAGCCATATGTTGCACCCGGGTTGATTGGGTCCATACCTAGTACAGCCAAACTCAAACCATACAAAACCGTTGCCGCAACAATAGCAATACCAAACAGCATTGCCATCTTAGAACCGGCCCATGCCCACAATGATGAAATCTTTGTGCGTGGTGAAATCATATCAAGCATCAAATTCAATGCCATCATCCCCACGAACATTGCCACTGAGAACATGTATGGCACCATACCCGTACCATTATTAGCAACGTGATCCTTTTCCTTGTGGCTAGCCTTTGCTGGCGTCGCAACTTGGTGATACGTTGACTTCGTTGCGTGTAGCTTCTTGACCTTATCTGACGCGTCACCCATCTTGTTAGCCAATGTTTGGTTACCATTCTGAACTTGGGTCAATGCAGGGCCAATTTGCTTTGAACCATCAGCCAACTTTTGTGAGCCATCACTAATTTGACCGGCGCCACTTGCTAATTGACCAGCACCGCTGTTCAATTCATTATTCTTGCCAGCCAACGTATCCAAACCACTCGTCAACGTATTTGCACCATTTGCCAATTGGCCAGCGCCGCCTGCTAGTTCGTCAGAACCGGCTAGCAATTGCTCAGTACCATTGTTCAACTCAGCTGACTTGCTGTCTAGCGTGTTTGCACCAGCAACTAATTGGCCAATACCGCTGACCAACTCACCTGACTTATTGTTTACTGCATTCGCACCATTTGCCAATTGACCGATACCATTAACCATGGCTCCTGACTTTGATAACAACTCTGACGTACCATCATTCAACGATGCCGACTTACTATTTAATGTATTCGCACCATCCGTAAGTTGTGCAATACCGTTGACCAACTCACCTGACTTAGCCTGTAATTCAGACGTGCCATCCGTTAATGCTTGTGATTGACTATCAATCTGATTAGCACCCGCATCTAGTTGCTGTACCGCGCCTGGCAAAGTCGCTAATTGATTTAGCTGATTCTGAGCATCTGTCAAAGTACTATCATTAACCTCAACCGAGTCTACCAGTTGCTTATTGTCATCAATCATCTGTTGAATTGGCGCAACTTCTGAAGACAATGCAGTATATTCGCCCATCATATCCTTCATCAAAGTCGCAACTTGCGAATTATCTTGTGTCGCTTGCACAGCCTTAGCAACCGCCGCTTGTTGCTCTGGGTTCATTTTGGTATCCGTAAATGCCTGCTGTAAATTGGCAGTCATTGCATCACTATCAGCCTTTTGAGCTGCTTGAATTTTTGTAACATCATCTTGCAACACATTAACGTGTTGTTGAATACCCGCTAAAACATCTTGTCCACTTCTACCCTGATAACTATTTTGTAATTTTGCAACCGCTTGTTGAATGTCACCAAGTGTCTGTTGTGCATTAGCAATCTTATTAGTCATATCAGATTGTTGCAACTGAGTGTTCAACTCGTCTAAACCTTGTGTTAATTGCTTAACACCAGCCGTGTATTGATATGTACCATCATTAATCTGCGCAATACCTTGCGTCAGTGTTGGTGTTTGCTCATTCGCTTGATTTAAACCACCAGTGATCTTCTCAACACCAGCTGTATATTGATGCGTACCATCATTAATCTGCGTAATACCTTGCGTTAGTGTTGGTGCTTGACCATTTAGCGTATTCAAACCGTTAGTCACTTGACTAACCCCACCTGTATATTGGCGTGCACCATCGTTCGCACGGTTCAAACCACCTGCCAACTGATTTACACCAGCTGTATATTGGTGCGTACCGTCATTTAACTTTGCCACACCTTGTGTCAAAGTCGGTACTTGGCCGTTCAACTTATTCAAACCGGCTGCCAATTGTTGACTACCTGAATCAGCCTGCGCAACCCCGGCTGTGTATTGCGACAAGCCATTGGTCAACGTGTTCGTACCGTCCTTAAACGTTAGTGAACTTGATGCCAACTTTTCTAGGTTCGTGGTCACCTCATCGCTACCAGACTTAATCTTAGTCGTCCCATCGGCCAACTTTTGATTGGCGTCGGCAGCTTGGGTGATCCCCTTACCCATTTTCTTCACTTGACCAAAAATTGTCTTAGCATAAGTTTCCGTCACTTGGGCTGAAACCTTAGCCGTAATCGCCTTGGCACCTGATTCTGACAACTTTCCTGCGATAAAGCTGTGACCAGAACTCGTTTCATAGTGCAACACCATCTTTTTAGGTTGCTTATCGAGCAGTGTCGTGGCGTTCTTAGAAAAGTTTTCTGGAATCGTAATGACCGTGTAGTACTTACCATCCTTCAAGCCCTTCTTTGCTGCGGCATCAGTTGGAAAACTGAAATCCATCGCCTTCGACTTTTCTAATTGCTTCTTTAAATCTGATCCTACCGTCAGTTTCTTACCTTGGTATTTAACTGACTTATCATGATTCACTACCGCTACCGGCAGGTTTTTGACTGCCCCATAGGGATCCCACAATGAACTCAAAAACGTCACTGCGTAAATTGATGGCACGAAAAACAACACGAAAATAACTAATAGATAGAATTTGTGCTGTTTTAGCCATGCCCATTCCGCTTTCAGCATGTCATATCCCTCCTACTTAATAATCTCTCACACTTAACCAACCAGTTATTGAACAACTTGTTGAATAAATTATCTACTTGCATTATATTAAGTCTGTACAGTAGAAACTACAATATACAATTTTGAACAGGGTGTTCAATAACTTTGGAGAGACGCTATGAAACAGGCTGACCGTAATGCAAAAACGCAACAAATTATCAAAGAAGCATTCATTGATTTAATTAATGAAAAAGGGTTCAACAATTTAACTGTGTCTGACATTACCCGGGCAGCCGGCGTCAGTCGTGGCACGTTCTATGTTCACTACACGGATAAGTACGAACTCCTCACTAAAATTGAGGACGAATTGGTCGCCAACATCACCCACGCGTTGAGTGAAAATTTGGATGAGCCACTTACCAAGCACACCGCTGAAGAAATTTCAGGTTCAACCTACCGTGTCTTTAACAAGGCGCTCAACTATGTCGACAGCGAGCGCATCACCATGCGGGCACTCTTCTCACCAAATGGTCATCCCCAATTCTTCAACCGTATCAAAAATTTGGTTGACGTTTTGTTTACCGATCAGTTAACTGCGAACCACGGTCGTTTTTCAGACGCGCTACCGATTGACTACACCAAAGAAATCGCCCTCAACAGTCTACTCAATATCGTGCGTCACTGGTTAGACAAGGATAACCCAGAAACACCAGATGAATTAGCGGATATTTTAATGCGGAGCCGATTTATCGCGCCTCACGAACTCATTACCTTTGAATAGTCAAAAAATCCTTTCGAAACACATTTAAAAACCGCCAATCCTCCGATTTTAAATCGGGAGATTGGCGGTTTTTTGTTTACATATATGATGTTTTTGATAAGTCCTCAAGCGACTCCAAGTGGAAGCCCTTGCGCGACAGCACATTAATAATCTTTGACAACATTCCTTCATTAACCGTGTCCGGTAACGTAAAGAGAATTCGCATCGTACGGGGGTTATTGTCAGGATTCAAAGTCATTGATGACGCAATTTGCGTATAACGTGTGATAATCTTGGCAGCCTTTTCCAAGCTACCACGCTCACCATCCGTCACAAGCGTCAACGTGTAACGTCCTTCATCTGTTTGCCAAGAATCAGCCATCAAACGCATCATCCGACTGTGCGTCACAATCCCCACAAAATGATTTTCTTTGTCGAGCACTGAAATGAATGGCAAATCACGGAGCGTAAAGAACATTTCAAAAAACGTTGCTTCGATGCCGACAAATTTCGTCATGTTACGCATGTAAGTCGTAACTGGCAAATCCATGCGTCCGCCATCTACCTGGTGTCGGTAAATGTGCATCTTATAAATGGCACCGCGGAACAATTGACCACTCTCATCCAAAATTGGAATAGCACGAAAATTTGAGTTATCAAAGATATCCAAGGCATCCTGTAATGTCGCATTTTCGCTGACCGTGGTCAATACATCACGTTGCTTAATTAAAGTTGCTAGCATTTTTGCCGACTCCCGTTTCTTAGTTTCTAATTCATTTATAATACCACGAATGCCTACCCACTGCACCTTTTTATCAAAACTGTCAACCTTTCTTCTAAAAAAATGAGAGTTAACTTTGAACCAGAAGTTAGCCCGCAGCAAAAAGCGGTGACACCAGCCTTTGGCATCACCGCTTTCATATTACATCTTTTTAGCTGGTTGTAAGGTAAACCCATGCCATGGTTCAATCAACGCCAACAACGTTAGATCTTCTGGATGGATATGGCCGACCACGTTAATGCGCCCATCATTCGGCAAATCACGCAACGCAATTTGCAACTCACCCTTATATTGACCGTAGTCATTATTATCAATCAAAACATCCCCACGCGTCACGTCAACCGTGTTAAATGCTGGAAAATCTTCCTGCTTATACTTAACGCGTGTCTGCGTTGAACGTAAAACGTAATCGGAACGATCACCACGATACATTTGTGGTTGCCGGTACATCACTGCCTGCGACACGTCAGAAACAAGCGGTTCTTCGACAACACGCAACCCAACCATTGTCCGGTTGAACGCTTCGGCCGCTGCTTTCAAGTCGTCATCATCAGCGAACGCATCCGCAATCAACACATCATCAACTAACCCGTTAAAGCGCAATTCCTGCACTTGCGTCGCAATCGGCAAGTTACGATGGTCTTCCAATGACACCAAACCATCGCTAACTGGCCATGGACCAAATGTACCACTTGGCGCATTAACAAACGCTGCCGTTCGCAAGCCATAGCGCCGGTACTGCTGTGACGTTTCCGCGAAATAATCACGGCCTAAGCCCGTCCAGCGCTGTGGATAGAAATTGTGTGAGCCAATTAGATTATCGCGATTCACACCAAAATCCATAATCAAATCAAGATAGTGCTGACCACGTGACATATTCAACTCAATCTTTAAGCCATAGGGATTATGCGTCATTTGTGCCTCTTCAGATCCAGTAAACCCGAGATCCAGGCGCAAGCCCCATGCACCCATTTCCGCAAACAAGCGTAAATCCGTATAACTCGTCCCTAATTGTTCAAACAATTCTGGGTTGATATCCAAAATGGTTTTCATCCCCAGCTCATTACCACGTGTAATGACCTGCTTGTACTGATCAAGCAAATCATTCATGTCTGGCGTCAATTCAAGCAACGACGTAAAAATACGCGTATACCCATAACTAGCCGCCTTTTCAATATAGGCAATATTGTCCGTCACACTCGCACGTGATGGATACACCGAAATTCCTAGTTCCCCCATGGTTAGGCCTCCACTGACTGTCCTTCAAACGCCTTTTCTTCTGACGTTTCATCTGCCAACGTTTCGCCTTCAAGCATTTGACGTTGACGGTCTACTAACTTGAAGAATGGGATGTAAAGCAACGTATCAAGTACGAACAAGCCAATTTGCAAGACCGCACCTGAGATGTGTGAACCAGTTGCCAAGAATCCAGAAATAATTGGTGGCATCGTCCAAGGAATCACGACACCAACCGTTGCGTGAACAATCCCTGTTGCCATCGTAACATATGCGATGATGGCATTGATAACTGGTACAAAAATAAATGGAATTAACAAGTAAACATTCAATACAACTGGTGTTCCAAACATGGTTGGCTCATTGATGTTGAACAGTCCTGGTGGCGTAATCAACTTTGCCAACGTCTTAAATTCCTTACTCTTAGCTGTCAGCACCATCGCGGCAACCAAACCAATGGTTGCGCCACCACCACCAAGGTAAACAAACAAATCCATAAATGGTTGGGTCACGATGTGTGGCATCGTCGCATCAGCATTTTGTGAGTAAACCTTAGCATTTTCAGCCATCAAACCAAGCCAAATTGGCGACATAATCGCACCAGTAACGTTACCACCGTGCACCCCGATAAACCAGAACAGCGATGTAATGATTGACACAACAATCGCACCGGCCAATGAGCCGCCGAACGCTGACAATGGTCCACCCAAAACTAATTGCAAGATACCATGAATTGATGCCATTGGCGTTGCAGCCAAGCCGGCATAGATTGCCCCCCACAGCAATACGATTACGGCACCTGGAATCAATGCCGCAAATGAATTGGCAACCGCTGGTGGCACACCATCAGGCATCTTAATGCGGATGTCTTTCTTCATGAACCAAGCAAAAATCTTGGTCGAAACCAATGCGATCAAAATAGCTGCAAACAAGCCTGAAGCGCCCATGTACGTTACATGGGAAACCTTCGCCTGCCTTTGCCATAATCGTCGGCGTTGAAATCACATACCCTGACAAGGCAATGATTCCTGATGATACGCCATCCACCTTCAATTCTTGTGCATATCGGTAAGCGATTCCGAACACGGCAACCACACCCATCAGGCCAAATGTACCGTTAGTAATCTTCACAAGCCAATCGAATGACCCATTATCAATTAACCACGTCTTAAACGCGTCAATTGAAAACCCGTTGGCAATTAACATCGTTAACGAACCAACAATAACCAATGGCATCGCGTAGGCAATCCCATCACGAACGGCATTCAACGCCTTATTAGCAGCAAGCTTTGCACCAATTGGCATCAAATAACGTTCCAGCAACTCTGTCACTTTCTTCATTGTGACGTCCCCCTTTGTCTAGTTGCCTAAATCGTATCTAAAAAGCGGGACGACCGCATGCGCCCTTTGTGAAATATCCTTGACCAAGCGTCAGATAATTTAAAAATTTAACGTTATTGCTAAAAAAGGCATTATTTATCACTTCCCCTACTAAAAAACAGCCCCAATGCCTATGCATCAGGAGCTGTTTAGAACGTCCTATTTACCTGTCTTAGTTTTAACGAAGCCAGCTAGCCAAACCAAGCTCAAGCCAGCGATTACAGCACCTACCCAGAACATGTGACCCATGCCCGTAGCAGTTTCTTGCGCAATCAACTTGGCTGATGATCCATCCGTCTTAATCAAGACCGCGGCAATTGCTGTACCAACAGCTCCGGCAAATTGTTGAATCGTGTTAAAGATGGCGTTCACATCACCAGACACCTCACGTGGCACCTCTGCCACCCCAGCTGTCATGGCCGTGGTAAAGGCCAAGTTACGGCCCAGCGTGAACAATGCGTACATAACCGTTAACCCAATTGTCGTAATCGATGGTGCCATCACAGCAAACACAATCATCACAATAAAGAAGGCGATTGAACCAATCGTCAATGGCTTCGTTGCACCAGCGCGGTCATAAAAGGCCCCATAAACTGGTGATGAAGCTGATCCCAACAATGATCCTGGCATCAAGACAAAGCCAGCCACCATTGTTGAAGCGCCCAATGTTAATTGCGCATATTGTGGAATAGCAAAGTTCACGGCTAAATTAATCGCTTGTGACATCGCATAAATCAACAACGCAAAGACCATTCCCTTGCTCTTGAAAACAGACAAGTTTAACAACGTCTTTGATGAACGCAAGGCAATTCGAATAAAGACAATCATAGCCAAAATCGCAATAACCGCTAAGACAACAATTGAAACCGTTAGCTTACCTGCTTCAAGCTGTCCTAATGCCAACAAAGCCGTGGTCAATGAAATACCTAATACAATGAATTGCATAAAATCAAAGCTTGCCGTTTGATTTGGCTTTTCATCAGACAAATTTCGCAATCCCAAAATCATCCCAATCAACACGATTGGCAAGACGATGATGAAGATAGCACGCCATCCCCAAGCGTATGTGACCAGACCACCATACACTGGGCCAAGGGCTGGCGCTAATGACAAAATCAGCCCACCAAAGCCCATGTACTTACCAATTTGCATTGGTGGCACACTCATCAAAATAACGTTGAATACCAATGGCAAGGCAATACCTGTTCCGATTGCCATCACCAAACGGCCCGCTAGCAATAGCCAGAAGCCTGGTGCGACAATGGAAATCACGTCACCAATCACAAACAAAGCCATCCCCCACATAAAAATCTTACGTGGACTCATAATTGCCTTTAAGAAGGCTGAGGTTGTCATCATCAAGGCCACAACAAGCAAATAAGCTGTGGTTAACCATTGCACAGTCCCCATCGGTACGCCAAATTGCTTAATCAAATCAGGAAAAGTCACGTTCATTGACGTTTCTGTCAAAATCCCGACAAATCCCAAAATAGCGGTCGCAACAATCGACCAAATCACACGTGGTGATACTTTTTCTGTCATACTTAAAATACTCTCCTTCAATAATAGAAACGCTTGGAATAATTGCGTCACTAGCTATTGAAGCATACTTTGCACCCTCTTCGTAAGTACTTTTTTTAAAGACTGTTTAAACCACATCATTCCGAACGCTTACCGCTCATTAAATTCATTCTTCATTGCCAGCATTTCACGATATCTCAGCTCCGAACACCGTCCTGATATTCTTAGATACATCAGTCTCAGTCTTCGCTTTATTTATGATGGTTATAAATCGGCGTATGATTAGAGACAACTAGACAAACACTCAGTATTTTTTAGAGGGAGGGCAAATTTATGCTAAAAGGTGCATTAGTTTACAACGCTATGCCATTACTAGGGGTTAATTCTATTTTTTTCACGCCAAACGGGGTATTGGGTGGAAATCCCTCAAAATTTAAAGCCGCTTTAAATGCGGCCTTAGCAAACATAAATAGTTCCATACAAATTGATCTTGATATTTCAAATGGAAATCCACGCGAACTTCAAGATTACCAATATATATTGGTCACCGATTACGCTTCAAAATGGGTAAACAGTCACGATTTCCCAAATTCACAATTAGTCGCCATCTCAAGTAGTGATTTTTTCGACAATAAAGTTGATAATGTCATCAAGCAATTAATTTAACCAATTTGGTGGAAACCATAAATGGACCACAACAAAAGGCCACTCAACACGTTCCAAAACGTATCGGGTGGCCTTTTTCAGACGATATACTTTGATTTCATTCAATTAGTGGTTATGTTTATCAATAAACATTTTCAATAGAAAACTTAACGTCACAATACCGACTAATACTATCGCTGTGAACAATACGTCAGTTTTTCATTATTGCCGTACTACCAGCGTTTGTCCCGCTTGGACACCATTCATATCAACCCCTGGATTCAAAGCCTGCAATTGCGCCAGCGTCAACCCATGTGACTTTGCAATCGCAAAAGCTGTCGTCCCCGCCTTGACTACCACTGTCGATGAAGCCGAGGCATCGGTAGCATCATCAGAGTCTGATGTTGAGCCACCAGTCGCAGCACTCACTTCACTCTCAATCGCTTCAGACGCCGTATCAACATCGGCTGCCTTTTCAGTTGTGGCTGTCTCTGGGTCAGCCTTACTCTCAGATTTTTTTGACGATGACTTTGCCGAAGTCGTTTCTGTCGTCTCAGGACTCTTAAATACATCACCTACCGCATCAACAGCAACTGGTGCAAAGAATCCAACGGCAAACAAAATAACGTATCCAACCGCAATTACAGACCAGAATTGCAAACGTGTAGGTCGTTTAGGTTCCATATCTCTATACCCTTATCCATTTTACTTACTAATAGCGTATCATTATTACACCATTTTAAAAACTAGTATACCCACGTAACTACTGTTTTTTAAACACTATGGCGTTTTTGTGAATAACTTTATTTGGTGTCATCGTCGCGTTGCGACGAGGCGCGGCAAACGGGGAGTAACTCCGACAAAAATCCGTCTGGGTAAACTCCGCCGGCACGAGCACCGGCTAGCACCCAAATAATTGGGTTAAGAGTTTAGGTCCGATCGCCTTATCTAACCGGCGGTCGGCCGAACTTGTGAGTTCACCCAGACGGATTGCTCCGTTGCTCCCCGTTCACCACGCCAGCAGCCGAGATATTCTTATCCATTATCACATTGCATTTAATTTTCGCTCGTACTTCCCGAAATTTTGATTCATAAACACCAACCGGCTACACCTTTCCAACGTTATTTTTTGTAAGCGTATTCAAAATTAGTGTAGACTAGTTCATGAATACAACGTTATAACTTGAATTTCTGCAATACAAAGGAGAAACCAATGGCCTATTTAAAAAACTTCACGACTTTCAACAAGTTTGGTTTGGGTACCAATAAGGTTGGTGGCCACAATTTATTCGATAACCTTGCTGACGAGGACGGTATCGCCCTAGTTAAAGCCGCTTTGGATAGTGGCGTCACTTTGTTAGATACGGCATTTGCGTATGGCTTCGGTCGTTCAGAGGAACTTATCGGCCAAGTCATTAAAGATTACGACCGCTCACAGTTAATCATTGCTACAAAAGCCGCCCACGATCCGGCGCAAAACTATGCCTTTAACAATTCACCTGAATTCTTACAAGCGTCAGTTGATAGCGCGTTGCAACGCTTAGATGTTGACTACATCGACATTTTTTACATCCACTTCCCAGACGCATCAACTGATAAGCGTCTGGCTGTCCAAGCTTTGCAAGAAATGAAAGCGGCGGGCAAAATTCGGGCCATCGGTCTGTCTAACTTTAACCTGGACCAAATTAAAGAAGCCAATCAGGATGGTTATGTCGACATCGTGGAAGACGCCTATAGCTTGGTTGACCGGACTGCCGAACAGACAACTTGGGCATATTTGCAAGAACATGATATCGAGTTCGTTCCTTATTATCCACTTGCTTCTGGATTATTAACTGGTAAGTACACAAAAACACAAACCTTCACGAGCGATGATTGGCAATCGCGCAATCCGAACTTCCAAGGTGAACGTTATCAAGCGATTTTAGCTGGGGTTGATATCTTGGCCGAAATTGGTCAAGCTTATAACGCTAGTCCCTCACAGGTTGCGTTAGCTTGGTACCTCAAGAATCCTAACATCGCGGCCTTGATTCCAGGAGCCCGCATCGCAGCACAATTGCATGATAATTTGAAAGCGCTCGATGTTGCCTTGAGCGACGAAGATTATCAAAAAATTGACGTCGCATTTAAGTAGTCCACCTGATACAAAAGAGGTTGCAAGCCATCTGACTTGCAACCTCTTTTTCATTTTATTACTTAGCTGAACGACGGAAGTCCAACAATTCGTGTGAGATTTCAGTAGTAGCGCCGTAAACCTTCTTGTAAATTGCGTGAACTTCTTCGTAACGGGCAGCACGCTCTGGATCTGGCAAGTATTCCTTGTCAAATGAGTTCCAGGCAGTTGCCGCATCTTGCACTGTGTCAAACCAGCCCAAACCAGTAGCGGCCAAGATAGCTGCTCCCATTCCAGGACCTTGCTCGTTCTTCAATGACACAACCTTCTTGTTGAAGATGTCAGCTTGAATTTGCAACCACAATGGTGACTTAGCACCACCACCGATGGCAACAACTGTATCGAAGTCAGTACCAGCTTCTTCATAGATATCAAAGATGTCCTTGAATGAGAAGATAATACCTTCCAAAACTGAGCGCACGAAGTCAGACTTCTTGTGCGTACCGTCGATACCAGTCCATGACGCACGGATATCACCGTCAGCGTATGGTGTACGCTCACCAACCAAGTATGGCGTGAACAACAAACCGTTAGCGCCAACCGTTGACTTACCAGCTGATTCAACCATTGCAGTAAAGTCTTCATCAGCAGCAAATGTCTTCTTGAACCATGACAAGGCGTAACCTGCAGCCAACGTCACACCCATTGAGTAGAACTTGCCTGGGATAGCGTGGTTGAAGAAGTGCACTTGACCCTTGTAATCAACATCTGCATTGTCTTCGTACTTCAATACAACACCTGATGTACCAATTGATGACATCACCATGTTTGGTTGCAAGATAGCTGATCCGATAGCACCGGCAGCGTTGTCGGCAGCACCACCAAAGACCTTAGTATCAGTCGTCAAACCTGAGAAGGCAGCATACTTTGGTGAGATGTTACCCGCAAACTCTGGTCCTTCGATAATCTCTGGGAAGAAGTCAGGCTTCAAACCAAAGGCTTCTTGGACTTCCTTTGACCATGTACGGTTTGCAACGTCCATCGCAACTGTACCAGCAGCGTCAGAAATTTCCATCGCCAACTTACCAGTCATACGGTAACGCACGTAATCCTTTGGCGTTACGAATGAAGAAGCTTGTGAGAAGATTTCTGGCTCGTTTTCCTTAACCCACAAAATCTTTGGCAATGTAAATCCTTCCAAAGCCTTGTTACGCGTGATATCGATGAATTCTTGACCCATCTTCTCAGCGATTTCCTTAGTTTGTGGCGTTGTACGTGTGTCATTCCACAAAATTGCTGGACGCAACACTTGGTTGTTGTCATCCAACAAAACCAAACCGTGCATTTGACCTGAGTATGAAATACCCGTAATGTCTTCTGGCTTAATACCATCATCCAAAATCAAACGAACGATTGCGACGGTCGTACCGTTAACCCAATCTTCTGGGTTTTGCTCGCTGTATCCTGGCTTTGGTTGTGATAGTGGGTAATCATATGATTGTTGTGCAACGATGTTACCTTGACGATCAACAGCAGAGATCTTTACTGATGACGTTCCTAGGTCAACACCCAATACGACTTCGCTCATGTTTATGTCCTCTTTCTTTGTTATGTATACAACGAGGGCTGGGCTAATTTAATGGCCCAGCCCTCGTTGCCGTAGGGAATTGCCCTACTGTTATGTTCGCTATGTGAGCGTGAGATTGGCACTCACAATGCTTTTAGTTGAGATTATTTTTGAGATTTTTTGAGATTGAGAGTGTCAGTTAGATTCATTGCAAAAGGCACCTAACCAACAAACTGATTTTCATCAGCTGCAAGCCTTTTTTACATGGTTTTACTTAGTTAAGTCGGATTACTTGTTGAAAGTTGAACCCAAAACTGAGTAGATGTAGTTGTTCAACGTAGCCTTGATAGCTTCCAAGTGACCTGACTCAACAGTAGCGAAGATTTCTTCGTTAGTCTTGTTCAAGATGTAAGCTTCGAAGTCAGCAAACGTAGCCTTGTCGTTTTCGAAGTCAGCACCGATACCAGTATCGAATGATGCGTAACGCTCCTTGTAGATGTTCTCCAAGAAGTTGTCTTCGATCATCTTCATAGCAACACGGAATCCGGCAGCGTAAACGTCCATACCAGCCATGTGTGCGTAGAACAAGTCTTCAGCCTTGAATGAAGCACGACGAACCTTTGAGTCGAAGTTCAAACCACCAGTTGGCAATCCACCGTTCTTGATGAACTCGTACATAACCAAAGTAGCTTCGTAGATGTCGTTAGGGAATTCGTCGATATCCCAACCAGTTTGCTTGTCACCCATGTTGGCGTCCAATGAACCCAACAAACCAGCTTCACGAGCAAAGCGTGCTTCGTGCTCGTAAGTGTGACCAGCCAAGTAAGCGTGGTTACCTTCCAAGTTCAACTTGAAGTCCTTCTCCAAGTCGTACGTCTTCAAGAATGCGATAGTCGTTTGCACGTCAGTATCGTATTGGTGAGCAGTTGGCTCCTTTGGCTTTGGCTCCAACAAGAATTGACCAGTGTAACCAATTTCGTTAGCGTACAACTTAGCCAACTTGAAGAACTTAGCGATGTGGTCCAATTCGCGCTTCGTGTCAGTGTTCAACAATGACTCGTAACCTTCACGACCACCCCAGAATACGTATGATTCTGAGTTCAAGCGCTTAGCAATTTCCAATGAGTGCTTGATTTGTGCAGCAGCGTAAGCAAATACGTCAGCAAATGGTGTCGTAGCACCACCGGCCAAGAAACGCTTGTTCGTGAACAATGATGACGTGTTCCACAACAACTTCTTGCCAGTTTCCTTCATCTTTTCTTCGATGCGGTCAACAACGGCGTCCAAGTTAGCGTTCGTCTCTGCCAAAGTGTTACCTTCAGGAGCCAAGTCACGATCGTGGAATGCGAAGTACTCAACACCCAACTTGTCCATGAACTCGAACATGTAGTCAACCTTCTTCAAGGCTTGTTCCATGCTAGTTACATCATCAACACCATCAACATCCCAAGGACGCTCGGCAGTACCTTCACCAAATGGGTCAACCATGCGTTGGTCCATCGTGTGCCAGTAAGCAACTGAGAACTTCATCCAGTCCTTCATCGTCTTAGTCTCACCGTTGATAGTGAAAACCTCTTCTGGGTTGTAGAAGTTGTAACCCTTTGCGTCCAAGAAGTTAACACCCTTTGCACCACCAAGGAATTCTACCTTAGGAAAGTCGAACAATTCTGACATAATGTCATCCTCCAAAATACTTTTAAAATCTGTCTTATCAATCAAAACCTGTTTCGGTTTTGGTTAGTTGATTTAGGCAACCAACTAACTTACGAGATTTATTATAGGGTACCCAAAGTAAGAATGCAACCCTTTTCATGTGATTTTCTTCTCAATTGCGTCACACAGAAACAAAAAACGCCTAGAAATAAGCTTCTAGACGTCTTTTATGATAATTTTTCTAATTTTTGCATGCGCTTTCATAAGTTTGATTGTGCACTTTTTACAAGCTTTTACAACCAATTGGCATCCGCTTGATCTTCCTCGGTCATCGTAAACTTCAACTCATAACCCATCATATCAAGCAAGTGGCGCGTGACAATTGCGACACCACCCGCCAAGGTCGCTTTATTAACTGAATTCTTAGCAAAGAATAGCGGTGTGTCCGATTCTGGCAGTATCTCATGATACGTTTGCAGCAACAGATCCAACAACTGTGGTGTCCCCGCAATAAAACGTGAATGAACGAAGATCGCTTCTGGTGCAGCATATTGGGCTAGATTATAAACCGTCCGGCTAATGGCATGCACCCACTCTTGTAACAGTGCAATTGCATCCGAGTCGCCACCCATATATAAGGAAAGAAAATCATCACGCGTGATTTCATCCTGTCCTTTTAGAACGCCAAGTCGACTTAACATCGCATCTTCGGCATACAAATCTTCTATATGAATTGGTGCATCAAATTTACCAGCTGATAGATAATCATTGTTAATAATCACCTGACGACCAATTTCACCCGCCTCACCATGCAAACCACGGAACAAGCGTTCATTTTGAATAATTCCGGCACCAATTCCGTTATGGATGTTCACGACTGCAAAGTTGCGGTAAGTCTCTTCTGAGTCATAATCGTGAAAATCACGTAAGTAGACTGCCGCCAAATTAGCTTCGTTTTCCAAAAATACCGGTACATCCAGTTCTTCAGTCAATTCGGTAGCCAAATCATGTTCTAGTAAATCTGTGTGGAATGGGGTGTACCGTACACAATTATCTTCTACAACACCGTGAATGGCCACACCCACGCCAATCAAACCACGTTCCGTGTGCATATCACCCAACTGCGCAACATATGATAGCATTGCCCGCTTGATATCGCGGTAAGCCATCCCTGTCACAGTCATTTGGCCCCGAGCAATTGTTTCGCCCGTCATCCGCGCAACTAAATAGCGCAAATGGTGCCGTCCCAAATCAAACGATACAATGTAACCAAACTGACGGTTAAATCGAATTAGCTTAGGCTTGCGACCACCCGCTTTCGAAACGGCTCCCTCACCAAGCTCTTCAATATAACCCAAGTCCTCTACGTCACGATAGATAGTTGTAACCGTCGATTTGTGTAACGCAATTTGATCAGCGATTTCACTACGCGATGTTTGTTCCGCATTAAAGAGGGCTTGCAACATCAATTTACGGTTAACATCCCGCATGGCATCTTGATCAACTTTGTTAACCATACTTTTCTCCTTTATATAGGTAAATTATTTTCTCACTGTGCACTTCATGTGCTTCTCTAAAATTTTCAATCCTTAATTATTGTACAAGAGATTGCCATAGCATGCCCATCTCATCCAAGTTAATTCACGATTATCAACCAACCCAGTCACAATAACTTCTATTGTATCCCAAATGCGGTACAAATTACAAAGACTATGTGAATAAATTATCAAACGGTTAGTTGTCAGGCGGAACTAACCATGTTATTATAAGTGAGTAAAAGAAATGAAAACGTTTTCTATATATCGTTATTTGATACACATGATAACGTTTTAACTTCTAAAAACATCTCTCACATATATCTTTTAAGGAGTTATTCATTATGGATGCAAACGTAAAGAACGACGAGTTTGCGAAGCTTTCATTAATGGACCGTGTCGCATATGGTTTGGGTGACTTTGCCCAGAACCTTGTGTTCGGTACCGTTGGTGGTTTCTTGCTATTTTATCTCTCAACAGTTAACGGTATCTCAGCCGCAACTGGTGCCACAATCTTCTTGATTGTCCGCTTGGTTAACGTGGTTTGGGATCCATGGGTTGGTGCTACGGTTGACCGTCGCGACCCAAAGGGTGGTAAGTACCTCCCTTACATTCGTAACTTCGGTATTCCGCTAGTTATCTTGGCCGCAATGCTGTTCTTGCCATTCGGTCAATGGTTCCCAGCAATTAAGTTGCCATTCGCCTTCTTGTCATACTTGGCAACGGCAATGATTTACTCATTCGTTAACATTCCATACGGTGCCTTGAACGCATCATTGACACGTGATAACGATGAAATTGCAAAGTTGACAACGGTTCGTATGACGTTGGCTAACATCGCAAACTTGTTGGTTTACACATGCTTCCCTATCTTCGTGCAATTGGCAACATCAGTTGACCGTTCATCAAAGGATATCGGAATGTTTGGTATCCACATGAACTTGGGTGACTACTCATCAGCACAATCTGCTGGTGCTTGGTTCAAGGTTTACGCCGTCTACATGGTCATCGGATTCATCGCTTTGATGGTAACGTATGCTAAGACGAAGGAACGTGTCTTGCCTGCTGAAGATGAGCCTGAAGTAAAGTACTCAGACTTGTTTGCTGAATTGAAGCGTAACAAGCCTTTGCGAATCTTGGGGTTGTTCTTCTTGGTCGGCTTTACATTTATGTTCTTCGGAAACACAGTATGGCCATTCTTCTTGCAATACAACATTGGTCACTCAGAATGGAACGGTTCAATCTCATTGCTTGGATCAATTCCTGGAATCTTCTTGGTCTTCCTTTGGCCTAAGATTCGTGCCAAGGTTGGTAAGAAGCAATTCTTTGCTTTGTTCCTAGCTATCTTCATGGTCGGATCAATTGTCTTGTGGATTTGGACGAAGTCACCTGAAAACATTGCTTTGGGTTACATCGGACGTTTCTTGCAACAATGGGGATTGACTTCAGCCACTGGATTCATGTGGTCATTGGTTCCTGAAGTTGTCTCATACGGTGAATACACTTCTGGTAAGCGTGTTGCCGGTATCATCAACGCCATCATGGGCTTGTTCTTCAAGATTGGTTTGGCTTTGGGTGGTATCATTCCTGGTTACATCAATGCCGCTACTGGCTTCGATGGTACTAAGAAGGTTCAATCTGCTGCTGCCTTGATGGGATTGCAATGGTCAATGATCTGGTTGCCAATTATCATGGCTGTTCTTGCCATCTTGGTAATCATGAAGTACCCATTGACTGACGAAGAAGTTAACAAGATGAACCACGAAGTTGAGGCTCGTCACAAGAAGTAATTTCTTGGTTAACAATTAAGTTAGTTAATAAAAACGACGTGAATGTCAAAATTCACGTCGTTTTTTTGTGTCGTTATTATAGGTTTAATTGAATGCGGGCCATGTAGTTTGGCAAGAAATCAGCAATGAACGATGGCTTGACCACATAACTATGCCCTGCCATCTCTTCAGCGATTGCTGAGTGTGCATAAACGGCTGCTTGTACAGCCTTAGTTGGGTTGGCTTTGAATTGGGCCGTGAAACCAGCAATTGTACCTGCTAGCACATCGCCCATCCCACCAGTCGCTTGGTAGGCACCACCGATTTGCAGTTGCTTTTGATCATCCTTGGTGTAGATAATCGTGTGGTGTTGCTTAAGAACAAGCACATCAATGTTCAAAATTTGGCGTTGTACCTCGTTCAATTGGTGCTCTGCTTGATAGTTCAGTTGCACCCCACTCAAGCGTGCCCACTCCATTTGATGCGGCGTCACAATCGTGAATGTGTCACGCGGGAACATCATGTTTTGTTCTGCCATAATCGTCAATGCCGAACCATCAACAATCAAAATTTGATTATCTGTGACAGCTTGCAAAACTTGTTGCACCAATTGCACCGCAAAACCATCCGTCCCCATACCAGGTCCCATTAGGATGACATCGCTGTTTGCGATTGCCGTCATCAAGTCAGCGTTGTTACGCCAATCCACAAACATCGCTTCTGGTGTACGTGTGTGTAGTGGTGCCAAATTAATCAAATCCGTCGCAACTGTCGTTAACCCTGCACCGGCACCAACAACTGCACTAGCGGCCATCAAAATTGCACCACCGTATTGGATGTTACCCCCGATTAGCAAAACGCGGCCAAACGTTCCTTTATGGCTGTCGTCTGGTCGGCGCACAATGACCTCATGCAATATTTCTGATTTCAATTCACTAATCATGCCGTTTCTCCAATTTTGTAAGTGTTACTTAATTATAACGCGTCAAAACGCAAATTTGAAATTGTCCCGTTTTCATCACGAGTTGTCAGTTGCATTCTGGCCACTATTCAGCAAAAATTGACAGTATACAGGGAGGAACGCAAATATGTTAAATAT
>ERZ841120.549-NODE-549-length-24438-cov-7.293073_pt1 | contig 24438 bp, 18 predicted proteins | sample MGYA00519572_ERZ841120 | MGnify/ENA primary metagenome ERZ841120 (study PRJEB31850, sample SAMEA3708890) | human gut metagenome | biome: human gut; feature: human-associated habitat; material: faeces | place: China | collected 2014 ...
TACCACAAAAGCAAAATGCCCGTAGAGCCTATAAAATAAGGCTTTGCGGACATTTGAGAAGATATAAAAAGATAGTCAAAAAGACATATATAATTTGGTTATAAATTTATTAACATTATAAATTCGGGAGATATTAGTAAAGAGGGATACATGGAATATCGAAGCATGCAATCTGGATTTGTTGCGTAGGTTAGTAAGAAAATTAGAAAAAGAAAATATAGAATATGATCCTGAATAGGGTGACAGAATCATCAAACGTTATATTACAAGAGATATGTTATTGAAGATAACCTGAATGCCATTGTGTGTTCAGTGGTAAGACAGCTGCTTGATATGACGGATTCTTTCAAGAAGAAACTGGACAAGCAGAGTCGCATCAGCAGACAGGACAATATGCTTCTGGCAGAGAAGCTTGCTGGACTACAGCAGGCATTGAGTGTGATGAAGAAGTATTCTGATGCAGAGAAACTGACACAGAAAATAGTGCAGGAACTGATTGATAAGATTATTGTTATGGATCCGGAGCATGTGGAGATTGTCTGGAAATTTAAGGATGAGGTTAGAAATAAAATAAGAGAATTTGTAGCAATGACTTGACATCCTCGGGAATCCTATGTACAGCACAAAGTCTCCCTGAAATATAAAAAACCCCGATCCCCCGGACCAGTAAAGACAAAGCTCCGGGGGATCGTTTTACTATATCAGTGAATCTATTGGCCCACTTTCTTTGCACTTTTCCGGTTCAGCCAGAGGAAGAAACCGATGTTCAGACAGATACCGACTGCTGTGGACACCGGAGCTGCAAGGCCGATTTTGGTCAGGCTGGCATTCGGCTGGATACTCATATAATAGGACAGGGGAAGTCGGATCAGAAGAGTCTGGATCAATCCCTGGCACATCACCCAGAAGGTTTTGTCATTTCCATTAAAATATCCGATCATACTGAACAGCACGGCAGTAAGCAGTGTCTCCGGGGCAAAACCTTTCAGGTAGGCGTAGGCGTTCCGGATAACGGCACTTTCGGTAGTGAAGAAACCGGAGAGAACATCGCCCTTTAACAGCACGAGAGCGAAGACAAAACAACCGAAAAACAATCCCACACCGATACCGGTAAACATGGATTGTCTGGCGCGCTTCTGATTGCCGGCACCCACATTCTGAGAAACGAAAGATGCCATGGACTGCATCAGAGAGCTTGGGATCAGCGTGGCAAAGTTCACGATCTTACAGGCGACCCCGTAACCGGAGGAAGCTTCGAGTCCCAGACGGTTCACAAAGGCACACAGAGCCAGAAAAGAAAGCTGCGTCAGGCACTCCTGCAAAGCCAGAGGAAGACCGATGGTAAAGAACTTTCCACACTGATCGTTCAGACGGAAATCAGACCTGCAGATCTTAAATGGCAGTTTCTTCTTTATCAGAAGAATAACCGCACACACCACACTGACAGCCTGTGCAAAAACGGTGGCGAGGGCTGCTCCGGCAGCATCCAGATGGAGTCCGGCAACGAGGATCAGATCACCGACGATATTGACGATACAGGCAACAAGAACAAAGAGCAGCGGTGACTTACTGTCCCCCAGACCACGGAAGATCGCAGCCATCAGATTATAGGCGACGATGAAGAAAATACCGCTTCCGCAGATACGCACATAACTGGTGGTCAGATCCACAGCTTCTGCAGGGGCCTGCATAAGTACGGCGATGGGATGTGCAAAAACAACCATCAGGAAAAATAAAACAATGGAAATTGCCGCAAAAACGATAACTCCGCCACCGATCACAGAACCGATCCGTTCCGGCCTTTTTTCACCCAGATAGCGGGCGATGAGAATCGTGATTGCAGTAGCAAACTGAATCACGACAAAAGTAACAAGATTTAATACCTGGCTTCCTGTCGAAACCGCGGAAAGTCCGGAGGTGGAACCGAATCTTCCCACCACCAGTAAGTCAACGGCTCCATACGCAGCCTGCAACACGAGTGCACCCAGGATCGGAAGCATAAAGAGGGCAAGCTTTTTCAGAATACTGCCCTGTGTAAAATCATTTTTTGCACTTGTCAAGGTCAGGTCTCCTTTCACACATAATCTGATGTACCGCATCAATGGTGCGGATCGTACATTTCACATCTTCTTCCGGGATATCTTCCATAAAAGAGGTGAGAGTGGTAAAAAACTGTTCGTTGTAGATGCGGGACAGTTCCCTACCGGCTTCTGTAAGAGAAAGATAGGTGATACGACCGTCTTCGGAAGAGGCAGCCTTTTTCAGATAGCCTTTGGCCTCCATCGCTTTCACCGTCCGTGTCACACCGGGTCTCGGCAGATCCAGTGCATCGCTGATATCCGATATCTTTGCCCGGACACCCTGCTTCTCCAGCATCTCAATAATATCCAGATAATGAATATACGCAGGAGTCACCCCCGCCGGCAGAGGCGGAAGCATTCCCCGGATCCGCTGCGCCAGATAACAGGCATCCATCATACGTTTCATAAGTTCAACGTTCATTGTGATACTCCTTTAATAGTTACTATTGATAATTATCAACGGTAATTATAAGAAGACAGAAAAGAAATGTCAAGAAATTATTCCAAGGTTACTGTTCACATTGCAGTTTCCGGTAAAATCAGGTAGAATAAAGCACAGGAATATGAATCATATATGGGGTAAACATGGATGAAGAAAAGAGAAAAACGAGTAGCCTATATCCTTCGGGCAGGGATGACGGTACTCACGATAATACTGATTATTTTGTTTTTCGGTATCATGTCGCTGGTCAGTGACCTCCAGGGAACGGCAAGGGTCGTAAACTACGCCGGACTGGTTCGCGGAGAAACCCAGCGGGTGATCAAACTGGAAGTGTCAAAGGAGCCGGATGACGAGATGATAGCGACTGTGGAAGCGATCATCAACGGACTTCGTTTCGGAAGTGACGAACTGGATCTGGTACGGCTGGAGGATACAGAATTCCAGGGGAAAATGGATGAACTTGCAGCTTACTTTACGGAATTAAAAGAAGAAATCTCGAAAGTACGGCAAAAAGGCTATGAACAGACAGCAATAATCGGTATGAGCGAGAATTTTTTCCGGATGTGTGATGAGGTAACCGGGATTGCGGAACGATATTCACAAAAAAGAGCGACTGCATTGAATCATCTTGAAAAGGTTGTAGTTGCAGACATTGTCTGCCTGGTACTTCTGATCGGTGTGGAACTGTTTCGGGCACTCCGATATGCGGCACAAAACAGGATCCTGCGAAAGAAAATCTATCTGGATGAATCCACAGGGCTTCCGAACAAAAACAAATGCGAAGAGATCCTGAGCGATCCCACACCTCTCGGAGAAGAAGAGAGTACAGCCGTCTGTGTGTTTGATCTGAATAACCTGCGGATCATCAATAACAATCTGGGACATGACAAGGGAGACGAATATATCCGTTCCTTTGCCGAACAGCTTCGTCTCGCGGTAGATCCGGAAAACTTTGTCGGCAGGGACGGAGGAGATGAATTCATCGCGATTTTTCAAAAGACTGACCACTCGAAGATGCGGGAAACCTTAAAAAAGATCCGCACACAGATGGAAAACTACTCCGCAAAACACCCGGAGATGCCGATCAGCTATGCGGCAGGGTACGCAATCTCCCTGGACTTTGCCGGTTCCACCCTCCGGGAACTGTTCCGGCTAGCGGATAAAAACATGTACGTGGACAAAAACAGGGCAAAGATCGAAGAAGCGGCACAAAAACAGCAGAAAGCCTATGAACTGCTGGAATGGATCAAAAAAGAAAAATACCATTTTTCGGACTGTCTGTACTGCGATGCCCTGATGGATCAGTATGCGATCCTGCGGTCAAGCACCGGATACTTTCTCGCGGAAGACGGTAGTTATTCCGGGGCGGTGGAACAGATCGTGGAAGAACTGGCAACCGACCGGGTAAGAAAAGAATTCTGGGAGACCTTACAGCTGACCTCCCTGGAACAGCAGCTGACAAAGGACAACCCTCAGCTGGAGATTCCCTATCGTTACAAAAGAGAGAATGTGGTTCACCGGGGAAGAGTGATCCTGAGATTCCTGGATGCCACAGAAGATGGCAGACTACACCATTTTATCCTGGGACAGGAGAACTTCCGGGACAGCAGGCAGCACCTGATGGATGAAAAACAGGAACTGATCCGCTATTACGAGCAGATGAAACAGTCTATTCTGGAAAACAGCAATTATGTAGACGCATTAATGGAAACTGCGGAAGCGGTGTATACCGTAGATCTGACCAATGACTGCCTGGAAAATGCATTCTACCATGTGAAACGTGAAAGCATAGTGATCGACCGGGAGATGCCATGCTCTTACGATGCCTACTGCAGAGAACGGAGTCAGAAGGTGACAGACGATACGCTGGAAAGCTACCGGATCATGGATTCCTCGGAAAAACTGCTGAAACGCTTCCGGGAAGGCGATAAACAGATCACCGTAGAGTACCGGGAAGAAAAACAGGATGGCAGGATGATCTGGCTTCAGAAGACGATCCTGATGTCCCGGGAACTGCTGTATGACCGGGAGACCGGAAAAGAACGCAGTGCTGTACATGGAATTATCCTGTTTAAGAACACTTCGGAATTCCATAAAAAAGAAGAAGAGGAAAAAGAACGGCTGCAAAAAGCGGTGCAGGAGGCCGATGCAGAAAGCAAAGCCAAGACAGACTTCATGAACCGCATAAGCCATGATATCCGTACACCGATCAACGGCATCATGGGGATGCTGGAGATCCTTCGGAAAAATGAACACAACCCGGAGAAGATGGAAGAATGTATGGATAAGATACAGGTATCTGCCGATCATCTGCTGGCGCTTGTCAACGATGTACTGGATATGAACAAACTGGAAACCAATCAGATCCAGGAAGAGAATGAACCGTTTGACCTTGAAGTGCTGATGCGGGAAGTGGCGGTACTGATGAATCCACTTCTGGAACAGAACCAGATTACACACCGGGTACACCGGAAAAATATACAGCACACAGCACTGAAAGGAAGCCCGTTACAGCTGCGCCAGATCATGCTGAACCTGTTCAGCAATGCGGTCAAATACAACAAACCGCAGGGATCCGTGGATACCGGCGTGGAAGAATTATCCTGTGACGGAAAAACAGCCTGGTACGAATTCAGAATCGCAGATACCGGTATCGGCATGAGCGGGGACTTTGTAAAGAATCAGCTGTTTGAGCCGTTCACCCAGGAACAATACGGAGCCAGAACACGCTATCAGGGAACCGGACTTGGAATGTCGATCGTCAAAGGACTGGTGGAAAAGATGGGCGGAACCATTCAGGTGGAGAGCGTCCGTGGAGAGGGAACCACATTTACCTTCCGTCTGCCGTTCACCGTCGGTGAGACAGCCGCTTCAGAAACAACCACAGTGGGAGAAGATATATCGGATCTCCTCCGTGACCGAAGGATCCTTCTGGTAGAGGATAATGAGATCAATATGGAGATCGCACAGTTCTATCTGGAAGAAGCAGGGGCAAAAGTAGAAAAAGCATGGAACGGACAGGAAGCAGTAGCTTTGTTTTCCAAAAAACCTGCCGGCAGTTTCGATGCGATCCTGATGGATGTGATGATGCCTGTGATGGATGGCATGGAAGCCACACAGCGTATCCGTGACCTGAAACGGGAAGATACGGCATCGATTCCGATCATTGCGATGACTGCACAGACGACAGCAGACATCCGGGAAACCTGCCGCAAAGCAGGAATGGATGACTATATCGCAAAACCGATCCGTGAGGAAGAACTGGCGAAAGTGATCAGAAAATCATGGAAAGCAAAAAAAGTGTAATGCTTTGCGTTGACAAAGAAGAGATTACTGACTAAAATAAAATCAGCGAGAAGTCGCTTCCGGGAGATACCATACCGGAGGCGATTTACTTTTCTATGATAAAAATGAAGAGTAGATGAGGGGAGGGAACCATATGGACAAACAGTTACCGGAACTCAAAGTGAATATGTTGGGAAGGTTCTCCATAACCTATGGAGAACAGCCGATAACCTTCAAGAGAAACTCGGCAACCAAAGCAGTAAAACTACTGCAGATCCTGTTACATTCCAGTCTGGTGGAGGACCGCGGGAGCACAGGAATCCCCAGAGCACAGCTGCTTGACGATCTCTTTGGAAGAGAAGAACTGGCAAATGTGGGCAATAACCTGCGTGTGACGGTATTCCGTCTGCGCAAGATGCTGATCGAGGCGGGACTGCCGGAATATGAATATATCGTAAAAGAAAAAGGTGTCTTTTACTGGCGCAGCCCGATGAAAGTAGATCTGGATGTGGCACGCTTTATGGAACTTGTCAGAGAAGGCGAAGAAGAAGTAGACGAAACCAGGAAGATGAATCTGTGGGAGAAGGCCTGCAGGCTGTACAAAGGAGAACTTCTTCCGATGCAGTCCGGAGAAGACTGGGTCATCATGAACAGTGTTCATTACAAAGACAAATATTCCAAGATACTCCGCCGGCTGTGTGCCTTCAGAAAAGAACAGCACGAATACGACACCATTCTGGAACTGACCGACAATGCCATCGAGATCTATCCGTTCGACGAATGGCAGTCCTTAAAAATCGATGCCCTGATGGGTATGAACCGCTACAAAGAAGCGTATCAGCTGTACGATGCGACTTCAAAAATGTTCTTTGAAGAACTGGGAATCACACCATCCGAGCGCATGATGAACCAGTTCCAGGAGATGAGCGAACGGATGGGAAGAAAATACCATGCGGCAGGAGAGATCAAGGAAGACCTGAAAGAACCGGAGTACGAAGACGGTGCCTTCTACTGCAGCCTGCCAAGCTTCCGGGATAACTACCGGCTGGTGCGTCGGCTGATCGAGCGAAACGGACAGTCCGCATTCCTTATGGTATGCTCCCTGACAGACGGCAACGGCCATCCGATGGAAAACCGGGAAAAGCTGGATGTGATGTCCATGGAACTGCACCGGGCAGTAAAAAACAGTCTGCGCCGCGGAGATTCCTTTTCCAAATACAGCCCGTCTCAGTTCCTGATCCTTCTGGTCGGAACCAGCCAGGAAAACTGTGACATTATCTTCCGGCGCATCGCCGCACGGTTCACAAAAAAACATGGATCCTGGAACAAATATCTGGAATATTACGTATCATCCATCGCAGACGTGGAGAATTCAAATGCAAGATTAAGCTTTCAGAAAAATGAATTTCGCTGGAAATAGGCAACAGGAACAGGAGTGTGAAACATGAGTCAATTTTGGAATGGAGAAGTACTGGCAGCACCGAACCTGATCACGGTGTGTGTGGACGAAAGTCAGGCCAGCGAGATATCCGGCCGACTATATCACGGTTATTCCCAGGAGCCACAGTCCTTTGAAAATGTCGTGCAGCTGATCCGTTACATGGCAGACTTTTACGACAGCATTCGTTTTCCGGAATCCTCCGTGGTCCTTCGGGAGTTCACTTCGGAAAAGCGTGCGATGGAGGAACTACATGAAAAAAGTATGGAATATCAGCAGCTGATGGAACAAAACGGCATCTGTGCCACCTTCCACATCTTTGTCAAATACCGCCAGAACGCCACCTGGCAGGGCATCCTTGCATGGAAAGAAGGACATCAGGAGATGGAATTCTGCAGTGTCCTGGAACTGATCATCGAGATGGATGCCATACTGGGAAGAAAATAAAAGTACAGAAAAAAGCAGGAACTCTTAGGAAAGATAAGGATTCCTGCTTTTTTCTGTACAGGCGGAAAACATCAAAAAGTATTACATTTCACATCCGGGTAATTCCATCACAGATCGGAACAAAATGAAAGAGTAATAAAAAACGAGTTTCTTCTATATATAATAGGATCCATCGGACCGATCTCAAAAACCCTGTCATAAACCATAAAATTCCACATACAATATAAGTAATGAGGCAAAAACCCGCCAGAGAAACGTACCAATCCAAGGAAATACAGTAGATTCCACATATATCACCAGCAGACGGACATAATTACGTCGGCAGGGAACAGGATCCGCACCGATATCACAAAACGTTACAGAATCCAACAAAAATAAAAAAAACACTAAATATATAATGAGTGTAATGCTTTTAGTAATGGTGAGTCTATTATAATACATATATAAAAACAGAGTACAGAAGGAGGTGGAACAGCTGTGAGCGATTCTACGAAAAAGACGGAGACCTTTATCTTAAATATCTACAACAGGCAGAATGCCACCTGGCAGGGTTCGGTGACCTGGGTGGAAAAAAAAGAAAAGCAGCAGTTCCGCAGCGCTTTAGAATTATTAAAACTGATAGAGAGTGCTTTGGATGAAGAGGAGGGGGAAAACCATGAAAAGTAGAAATAAAAAAAGACTTCTGGCATTGGTGCTTTGCATGGTCGTTGCCATAAGCAACAGCAGCTTCATATTCGCATCCGAGACCGGACAGGCCGAATACCCACAGGAAGCGGAAGTACAGACTCAGGACGAAGCCGTTGCCGATGACATGGACGTGGCTGCCTACGCAGCAGATGAAGACCAGGCAGTAGCCGAGGAGCAAACCGCACCGGTGGAGCAAGTCGCCGAAGAACCGGTCGCAGAACCGGAAGCAACCGTCGCAGCTCCGGTAGAACAGCCGACAGCGGAAGCACCTGCAGCAGAACAGCCGACAACAGAAGCACCTGCAGCAGAGACACCGGCAACCCAGGAACCTGCAGCTGCACCGACCGAGGAGACAGCACCTGCATCAGAAAATGCTACAGCTGAAACTCCTGAAGAAGATGCAACACAGGCGGAAGCTGAAAACCAGCAGCTCACATGGAGCCAGGTTGTTGGAAACACAACCGTTAACGTAACCGCAGAAGCAGGAGCACTTCCCGCAGACGCACAGCTTTCCGTAACAGAGATCACTGCAGAAGACGAAGTAAAGGAAATCGAAAAAGCAGTAGAAGAAAAAGCGATCGAAGAACAGTTTTCCATCAAGAATATCTTCTCCTACGATATCAAATTCCTGGTAAACGGTTCTGAAGTACAACCAACCACTCCGGTACAGGTCAGCGTAGACACCCCGGAGATCACACCCAGCGAGAATGCAGCAGTACTGCATGTGGATGATAACAACGTAGCGGAAGACATGAAGGGTGCTGTTGATGGAGAAGGCAAAGTCGTATTCGATGCTCCACATTTTTCAAAATATGTCATTGTTCAGAAGGGTGATGCGAAGGTTAACGTTACCATTGAATACTATGATGATACCCGGAATCCAAAGACTATGATATATGCAAGCAAAAAGGAATTATCACCTGGGGAAAGCATAAGTAATTATGACATAGCTGATAACTGGAACATAAATTGGGCAGAGAAGAGTACTACAGATGGAAAATTTGAAAGTATATCAAATCTTGATGAAATCCAAGTCGTAAGCGATTGCATAATTAGGGTATATTACACTCCTCAAGAAAAAACACTTGCTGGAAGTACTACATTTTATGACTATACCGTTAAAGCCGGTAAACAGGATGGATCTTGGGGCTTTAGTGATACATATTATTCATTTAATCAGTTGACAAATGACAAATCACCAAAAGTTAGTGAAAACAAAAAACTTATTGCAGGCACGAATGATTCAAACGTTGGTCAAAATTATCCGGAGTATCAACAGTATAAGATTAGTTTGCCAGATAGTAAAGGTAATACAAAAGATGCGAACTGTTATACTGGAGGAGATAGTACAATCCCAGGATTGCTAAAAAAAATTGATGATAACGGTAATGTAATATTCAATTACGCAGAACCGGGATTTTTTGTGGATAGCGATTATAGCGTTCAATTCGGAGGAAGTATCTTCGGTGGAGGTAAAAAGAGATTTCTGAGAAAAGTGTATAAAGATTACACTTTGGAATTTGCCCGAAAAGGTGATACTTATACACTTAATGGCGTAAGAAATAAAGATAACGGCTGGGTTACAGGCGCAGGAAACAATTTCTATCCGTTAGACAGCGAGCTACCTTCTTATGAAGAGAGTGAAAGAAGCCATAACTATTATTTCGGAATGCGATATGATGTCACATTCAAAATCGGTGATTATGTAGGACCACTTAATTACAAATTCACAGGCGACGATGATTTATGGGTAGTTCTTGATGGTAAGAAAATAGTAATTGATCTTGGTGGTATTCATAGCGCAGCAGAAAAAACTGTTGATTTGTGGCAGTATATTGGACAGGCAGCAAATCTGACAGAAGCACAAAAACAACAGACTCATACATTGACAATTCTTTATATGGAACGTGGTGCAGGCGCATCTAATTGTGAGATGAAGTTTACTCTTCCATCAGCGAAGATACAGCAGGTCGATAAGACAAAGATGACAAACATTTCATTCTATAAAACAGATGCAGAAGGAAAAGGTCTTCCTGGTGCACAGTTTAGTTTAACGAATGACAGCACAAAGACCACAATGTATGCAGCTTCCGAAAGTGATGGATTGGTTCAGTTCCAGCAGCTCGTAGCCGGAACATATACATTAACAGAAACACAGGCACCAGACGGTTATGTTACACCTACAAAAACATGGAAAGTAAAAGTAACTGCTAATAGTGGTAGTTTAAGTGCAAAGATATACCAGGCAGATGGTAGAACAGAACTTGGAAAGCTTACCGGTGGTGAATACCAGATTATTAACTCAGCAAGCACACCAGTACAGCCTCCGACACCGGGCATTGTTGAAACAAAGAAAGAACTGTCTCATGAAAAGTATATTGCTAAGAATAAGGATGGTACATACAATCTTACATTAAATGTTTCAGGTGCAGTTGGAAGCGAGTCCTACGCGAATATGCTGGATGTACTATTCGTGATGGATACGTCGAACAGTATGGAACGGGCTATGAATTCAACGAATAGAAGTAGTCGTTTCGACAATCAGCAAAAAGCTGTAGAAGATGCTGTTGCCAAATTGAAAAGCAAGAAAAATGTAGATGCTCAATTTGCAGTTGTGTCGTTTGATACACAAGCGGGTATCGAAACAGAGTGGACAAAGGACTCGATTAAATATCCCACCGGAGTTGGAAATTATTCGGGTTATAACAAAAAGGCCGGTGGAACAAATTATGAAGCAGGATTAATAAAAGCAAAGGAATTGCTTGATAGAGGACGAACTGATGCAACAAAAATAGTTGTATTTCTGTCAGATGGTGATCCAACCTTCTACTACAAAAAGGATAGCCAAGGTAATATAACTGGAATTGGTGGTGGTGACGGAAATAGCTATAGTGATATAGCAATGACCAATGCCCAAACTCAACTTAGCAAAATGAGTATGAACTACTTCTACACAGTCGGAGTTGGTCCTAAAGATAGTTACGATCATTTATCAAATCTGATCAGCAGTGCTCCGATTGGAACAGTAACCGGTAGTTACAACGGCACAGATTCAAGTAATTTGAAAAATGCTTTTGATTCAATCATCAGAGATGCTACAGATCTTCTTTGTACAGAGGTAACTGTAACCGATACGTTAACCGATGAAGTTGAATTAGCTGATCAAAAGTTACAGGTGGTTGTCAAAGATGAAACTGGAAAGGTTATCAATAAGCTGAAAAATGCTTCAGGAAATGAAGTAGACGTATCAGACATTATAACTACCCAGACACAAAAAGACTCAGATGGTAAGACTCAGATTATTATGCGATTTAAATCTGACTATAAACTGGAATCAGGTTACACATATTATGTAACAGCAAAAATCCGGCCAACAACAAAAGCCTATCTGAAGTATCAGAATCAAAGATATACAGACGCTGGTGATGAAAATACAGACGAATATCTTGGAGAAGGCAAAAAACCTGGAAAAGATACTAGGAATGATGGAACATCTTCAAAACAAAAAGGATTCTATTCAAACGAATCAGCAAATGTAACATACGAGTACAACAATAAAACATATGAGAAACCTTATGCAAAACCCGTTATACAGGTAAATGCCAGTACAGATTCTCATACAGTGCTTAAACGATGGGAAAATGACTCAGATAAAGTAGCAGTTGCTGTCGAGTTGAAGGCCTATGTAACAGAAACGGCGGATTCTAAAATAAGCGTTGAGAATCCGAAGTATCTTACCAGTGAAGATGTAAAAACTCTTCCGACGTCCATGCAAGTTAATTTGTCAGAAACAAACAATTGGACACATACGTGGGAAAATCTTCCAACTAAATACTTCTACGAAGCTGCGGATGGTAGTATCAAAGAAACAGATATCCATTACACAGTAGAAGAAGTCCAGACAGATGCTACAAAGGCATTTTATGGTCAGGTTACTGAATCAAATGATGGAAAGACCACTACGATTCTGAATAAGAAGAAAGATCAAGAGGATAAGCCGTTTATTGAAGTAACCAAAACGTTTGAAGGACTTACAAAAGCACAGATTCGAGAGTTGGCTGAGGCAAATTCTCCTTATACAATTACATTGATTCAGACTGAAACAAATGCGACTAAACAGCTTGTAATGGATGTAGGTGAATTAGACGATATTCTTCAGGGCAGTGATGACAAAAAAGTATGGACATATACCTGGAAACTGGAAGATTGTTTGGATGGCACATACAAAGTCAGTGAAAGCAATTACGGTAAAGATGGATACGATGTAACTGTCACTGTCAATGGACAACAAGTTACAGATTGGAATGATTTTTCAGTAAGTACAAAGCAAGCAACAATAGAAGAATATAAACAATCTGGAAATACTACTACGTGCTCACCAAAAACGTTTTCTATAGGCAAAGTTAATTTAATTGTTGCAAAGCTCACTGCGAACGAAGGATATTTCGTGTGGACAAGCACACCGGTAAGTATCAGTGAACGTAAAGCGATAGTGAAATTGATAAGTGATAAAACCAATGGAATTGGATTTAATCCAGAAGCAGAATTATCAAAATGCTATTTCTATAGTGGAAATGGAATAAAAGACACGTTGGTATTCAGAAATGGTGAGATCAAGTATGACGGAAGTGATAAACTTACGTTTGATGCATCGAAGCAGTGGTCTATGTTTGCAGCTGGAACGTACACATTTACCGAAACACAGAACGCTGAGATTCAAATTACCAATAAGTATACCGAACAGACCGCAGATTTGGATTTGGTCAAAACTTCAGTCAACGGAACAAAATTTGATGGTGCAGAATTCAAGCTGTATAAGAAGAATGATAACGAAGTATATGAACTTCAGAAATTTGAATATACAGATGATTCTGGAAAGCCTCAGACAAGAGAAACCATTCGGGTAATAAATTCCGATGAATCAGAAGCTGAACTCAAAAATCTTCAGCCTGGACAGTACTATCTGGAAGAGGTAAAGGCACCGGAAGCTTGTATGTTGTTAGCAGACAAGATTTACTTCAAACAGGAAAAAGGTGTGATTACTTTAACAGATAAGGATGGAAAAACACTTTCAAGTTCACCTACAATGTGGACACTTTCGAATACAGCAAGAAAATACACTTTAACTGTAAAGAATGAAATTATCTACGATCTTCCATCCACCGGTCACACCGGAATCTTCAACATCATGATGAGTGGAATCCTGCTGATGTTCGCAGGCATTCTGATCATATACAAGATGAAGGGCAAGGGGGTGCTGAAAAAATAAGGAAACTTAATATTTCAGTGGCCTCCGAGCCACAACAATGATTTCCAGTGCAAATAAAAGAAGATAATAGCACTGAAAATAAAAGAGAGGAAATAAAAAAGAAAAGGAGAAAATCATATGAGTAAAGTGAAAAGAATTTTATCAGTGATTATGGCGATGGTAATGGTACTGGCGATGAGCGTACCGACATTCGCAGCAGGAGAAAAAGCAACTATTGCACTTAAAAACTTTGATACAGCTAATAAAGTTGAGTACATGCAGATTATCCAAAAAGATGAAACCAAAACTTCTGGTTGGGCATTTGCAAATGGAGCAGGAGCATGCTTTACAGCTGCGTTTGGACTTACTGATTCAGAGGATGCTCAGCAGCAGGTTATCTGGGGATTAATCCAGTATAAAGACAACTCTGTTAAATTGCCGACAGGTGTAACAGCAACAGAAGCAACAGCAGCAAAGATTGACTTAGCATTAAGTAAAGTTGCAGCACTTAATGGATTCACTGTAACAACAGATAAAACAAAAATTGAAGTAAGCGCAGCTGGTGTTTATGCAATCAAAGCAGAAGAAACAGGATTTACTTATAAAACAGCAACAGCATATGTAGGATTTGGAGAACCATATCCAACATTAACAGGTGCAGAAGTAACAGCTAAAAAGTCTCCAACATCTGTAGACAAAACAGTAGCAGATGATGATCATGTAGTAGCAATTGGAGATATCGTAACTTATACAATCGAAGCATATGTACCATTTATTGATGCGGCTAATACAGATAACAGAACATTTACAATCACTGATAAAATTACCGGTGCAGATTACTACTTAGCTGGTCCAAACTCTGTTAACAGTGTTACAATGGAAGGCAAAGATGGCCAGGTTGGTACAATCGTAGTAAATGAAGATGGTAAAGGATTTACTATTGATTTAAGAGAATTAGTTGCAGATACAGCTAATCCAAATGCAGGAAAGAAAATCACAGTTACTTATACTGCAAAAGTAAAAGAAGTAACAGTAGAGAATAAAGCAGGTAGCCATGCAGCAGGCGTAGAATACGGCGGAGATAATGAACCGGTTAAGCTGTTTACAGGAGAACTTGTTTTACTGAAATATGGCGATGGCGATTTAAATAATGTTTTGGAAAATGCTGAATTTGTATTATATAAAGATGGAGAAGAGGTACCATTAACATTTACAAAGCAAAAAGACGGAAAATATAAATATGCTCCAGATGCAGAAGATGCATCAGCAACACTTGTAACAGATAAAAATGGTATGATTTGGGTAGAAGGTTTAGATGTTGGTTCTTATCACTTTGAAGAAACCAAAGCACCTAAAGGATATTCTATCAATACAGATGGAAAGACACTTACTCTTACAGTAGAAGGTGATGTTGCTACCGCCAAATTATATAACGAAGGTGATTTAAATGATACCAAACTTAACGCTCTGCCGTCCACCGGTGGTATCGGTACAACAATCTTCACAATCGGCGGTTGCGCGATCATGATCGTAGCAGCTGGTCTGTTCTTCGCAACAAGAAGAAAAACTCAGAAATAATTAACAATAAGGAACCCCGTACACTCTCAGGAGGAACGGAAGAACCCATGAAAACGGGGCGGCTCGCCCGCCCCGTTTTTGATAAAAAAGCATTACAAGACAGCATACAGATATAGCATTAGAGTTGAAACAAGATACAACAGTAAGGAGAGCCCGGATGAAGAAAAAATTATCAATTGTATTAGCAGGAATTTTGTTTTTAGCCGGTTTGTCCTTGTTGCTGTATCCGCTGGTGGCAAACCAGTGGAATAACTACAGACAGAGCCGACTGATCTCGGAATATGAATCTGTAGTAAAAGACGAATCAAGGAAAGGAACCATCAATTATGAAAAGGAATGGGAGCGGGCCAATGCGTATAACCAGTCTCTTCTTCCAAGCATCCTTCCCGATTCTTTCGCAATCGCAGCAGCATCCGATAAGCCCGGTGAGGAATATATGTCCTGTCTGAATATCCTGACAGATGAGATGATGGGATATGTGGAAGTGCCGAAGATCAATATCAAGATCCCGATCTTCCACACCACTTCGGAAGAAGTGCTCAGTAAAGGTGCCGGTCATCTGGAAGGAAGTTCCCTTCCGGTAGGTGGAGAGAATACTCATTCGGTAATCTCTGCACACCGTGGTCTTCCAAGTGCCAGTCTTTTCACAGACCTGGATCAGCTGGAAGACGGAGATCATTTTCTGATCCGTGTACTGGATCAGACACTCTGCTACGAAGTGGATCAGATCCATATCGTGGAACCGGAGAATACCAGTGATCTGGCAGTGGAGCCGGGACAGGATCTGGTAACTCTTCTGACCTGTACTCCATACGCGGTCAACACGAAACGTCTTCTGGTAAGAGGGCATCGCGTACCGTATGAGGAAGAGACAATCGAGAAGGAAGAGAAAGAATCTCCGATGAGTCTCTATACCAACTATCTGTTATGGGTAGTGGTAGGGCTTGCAGTAACCGCAGTGCTGATCATATTCTTATGGCAGTACGACAAACGGTATAAGAGAAAAATGAAAGAAAAACAGGCAGCAGCAGGTGGGGCACAAAAAGATGCCTCTGACCGGAAAGAGGAAGAGAGATGAGAAGAAAATTATCGGGAATTCTCTTTGGTCTGCTGTTTCTGGCAGGATTTGGGATCCTTGCCTACCCCACGGTATCCAATCAGTGGAATACGTACCGGCAGAGCAGGCTGATCAGTAATTATGAACAGGCGGTCAGCGATATGCAGCCGGAGGATTACACGAAAGAGTGGGAAGCGGCGAGAGAGTTCGACAGTACTCTGGTACAGAATAATATATATGGTGATGTGTTCGGCAGTGATGATGTGGACATGAAGGACACAGACTACTGGAAGGTTCTGAATGTGGCAGGTGATGGCGTGATGGGGTATCTCTCCATCCCGAAGATCAATATCAAGCTTGCCATCTACCACGGAACCGCGGAGGATGTTTTACAGACGGGGATCGGTCATATGAACGGCACATCCCTTCCCATCGGCGGAGAGAGTACCCACAGTGTACTTGCCGCTCACAGAGGTCTTCCGGCAGCCAGATTATTTACAGATATTGACCAGTTGAAGCAGGGGGATATGTTTTATATCCATGTACTGGATGAGACGATGGCATATCAGGTAGACCAGATTCTGGATATGGTAGATAAAGATGATCACGAGACACTGGAGGAGGCACTGCAGATCCAGGAGGGGGAAGATCAGGTGACCTTATTCACCTGTACCCCATATGGTGTCAATTCCCACCGGCTTCTGGTCCGGGGAACGAGAGTTCCGTATAACGGCGAGGAGGAAGTGGAGAGTACACCGGTAGACAGCATGTTGCGTGCCATCCAGAATTATTATATGTTATACTTAATCTTAGGATTAGCAGTGACACTGCTTGTGATACTGATCATGAAGTTCCTGTTTGACCGGAAGAATAAGAAACGCTCCGGTAAGACGGATGATATGTCGAAGGAGGGATAGAGGTGACTATGAAAAAGAGAATAAAAACCGCAGGGGCGCTGACCCTTGCAGCAATAACTGTTTTATCAGCAGCCGGTTTATCCAGTGTATATGGTGCTCTTGGAGTAGAGACAGATAGAAAATGTTCTCTTACATTTACATTGGACGACACGGAGTTCGATGAGCTTCGTGACCTGGAGATTCCGGTGGATGTGTACAAGGTAGCGGACATTACAGAAGAAGCAGTGTATGATACTGCAAAGTATACGGATTTTGCTGGTCTGGGACTGGAAAATGTGAGCAGTACTACCACCGCAGAGGAATGGGCACAGATGGCAGAGGATGCCATGAAGATCGTAGAGGATAAGAAAATTGCACCAACCGCAGATGTAAAAGTTACCAAACCGGCAGGTGCAGCGGAATCCACCGGTGTGATCAACAATCTGGAGACCGGTATGTATCTGGTACAGGCCGAAACCGTGCAGACCAGTGAGTACACCTATGATTTTACCCCGTACCTGGTATCTCTTCCGAATAACTATTATTCCAAAGAGAACCCGGACGATACCTGGGTATATGATGTGACAACCGGTATGAAGCCGCAGCAGACACAGCGTTACGGAGATCTGGAGATCGTCAAGGATCTGACAGAGTACAATGCTTCCCTTAAGGATGCACTCTTCGTCTTCCAGGTAGAAGGCACCAGAAACGGTGAACAGGTCTACAGTGATGTAGTTTCTATTAAGTTCAACCAGGCAGGTAAAAAATCAGTCCTGGTGAAACATCTTCCGGCAGGAACAAAAGTTACTGTAAAAGAAGTGTATGCAGGCGGAAGCTACAGCAACACTTCCGGTGACACACAGGAGGCAGTGATCGCTGCCGAGGGAAGTACAGACAATCCGGCAAGTGTCAGCTTTACCAATACGTACAACGGAAAACTGATCCCGGGAACCGGTATCGTGAACCATTTTGAGAATAAGGACGGCGAGTGGAGCTGGGAACAGCAGACAGATGAACCCGCCATTGCCAATTAGGGAAAGGGGTGCAGGATATGAGAAAATTAAGTAAAAAAAGTCTTTGCCTTGCAGCCGCAGCCCTGACACTGACAGCGGGGATCAGCGCAGGAACAGCGATGGCGTATTTTACCACGTATGCGGAGGCTTCCGGTAATGTAACCCTGAATATGGGATTTACGGAGACAAAGCCTACAGAGGAATTCAGTAACTGGACCAAACATGTGACCGTGAAGAATACCGGTGATTTTGCTTGTTTTGTCCGTGTAAAAGCACTGGCAGGAGAAAAATATCAGGATGGCCTGCAGTACAGTGATTCCGATGGAAAGTGGACACCGGGAGAGGAAGGCTATTATTATTACAGTGAGCCGGTCGCTCCGGGAGAGAGCAGTTCGGTTCTGGATATTAAGATCGACAGCAAGGATACAGAAGACAGTTTTAATGTAGTCGTCGTTCAGGAATCCACAAAGGTTTTATATAATGAAAAGAACGAACCGTACGCAGACTGGACACAGATCGCTGATACCAGCGAGACAGCCGGAGAATAGGAGGGTGAGAGATGAGTAAGAAAAAGAGAATGCCCCTTGGGGGACTGACCGTGGCTCTTCTTTCCGCTTCTGTGGTATTGCTGGCAGGAAGTACGGTGGGAAGTGCCAGAGCGGCATTGACTTATTACAGTGAGAACTATGGCGCACAGGTGGAGGTTTCCAATATCGGTGTCAGCCTGGTGGAAAATGGATCTGTTGTTAGGAGTAGAGATTATACATCTAATGGAAAATGGGAAGAAAAATCAACTACAGATAATAAGCTTTTAACAGCCTTGAGCAAGAATAATACTAAGATAATACCTGGAGAAAAATACGATGAGGAATTAACGGTTAAAAACTCTGGAACTATAGATACTTATGTTCGTGTTATCTTAAAGAAAAGTTGGATTAATGAAAAAGGTGAAAAAGATACAACATTATCACCAAATCTTATTAATTTGAATTTACTTTTGGATGGTAAATGGATGATTGACGAGAGTGCATCAACATCAGAGAGAACAATTTTGTATTATACAGAGCCGTTGAAATCAGGAGATGAAACAGATCCACTGAGCAACAAGATAAGCATTGATAGTAGTATTGCTACAAAGGTAAAACAGGATGTCATAGAAAAAGACGGTTATAAAACCATCACCACAACCTACGCATACGATGGTTATAATTTCCAGCTTGAAGCCGAAGCAGATGCAGTACAGACGCACAACGCACAGGATGCCATCAAGAGTGCCTGGGGTGTGGATGTAGACGTAGACGGCAATGGCAATATCAGCTTACGATAGGAGGGTGCAGAATATGAAAAAGAAAATTTTGTGCCTTGCCATGGCAGCGGTCATGGCCGTAGGCATACATACAACAGCATTTGCAGAGACACTGCAGGGAGGTTCTGACTGGAAGGTAGAATTCAACGGCTCCAAGATGAGCAGTAATTTTACTTCCGCAGACATGAAAAAAGATATCTTCCAGTTACAGCCGGGAGATACCATGGAACTTCAGGTAGGACTGAAGAACACCAGTGAGAAAGATGCAGACTGGTATATGACCAACGAAGTATTAAAATCTCTGGAAGACAGCCAGAGCATCGCAGAGGGCGGCGCATATGGTTATAAGCTGACTTATGTGGGACCGGATAAGAAGGAAACCGTATTATATGACAGCGAAACCGTAGGCGGCGAGGATTCCCAGAAGGGTGAAGGTCTTCACCAGGCTACCGATGCACTGGAGAAGTATCTGTATCTGGATCGCCTCTCCAAAGGCGATGTAGCTTCTGTGCATCTGACCGTAAAGCTGGACGGTGAGACACAGGGTAATGATTATCAGGATACACTGGCAAGCCTCCAGATGAGCTTCGCAGCCGATCCGGTAACGGTAACAACCGTAACGAAGAAGGGCGAAGACAAAGTTGTCAATAAGACAGTAACCAGGACAGTGCAGACACCGACAAAGAATGTTGTGAGATCCCCGAAAACAGGTGATACCACTCAGATCCTTGCCATCAGTGCGGTAGCGCTGGCAAGCGGTGTGATTCTTCTGATTCTGGCAGTGGTACTGATCAAGAAGCGAAAAGAGGAGAAAGGAGAGGGTCAGAGATGAAAAAAATGTATAAGATAGCCACAGTTCTTCTGGCCTTTTGTTTTCTGCTTGGATCGGTTCCTATGAGTGTTAAGGCAGAGGATTATAAGTATCAGGTAACGATATTCAGCGGTAAGCAGGGAGCTTTTTCCGGAACTGCAGGTCTGGTAGTAAAGGGAGCAGACTACAGTGTTTCCAATACTGCAGATGCTATCGTGATCAAAGATCTGAATCCCGGAGATACCGTAAGTTTTGAAGCAAGATCCGGTGCAGTAGCGCTGGATAAGGACAGCAAGTATTATGTGCAGGGTATCCGTATCAGTGGACGTGATAATAATGCTGCAGTAGAGAATTCTTCTTTTGAAGTAACCGGAGACCAGGAATACGTAGTAGCATACGGAATCAAAGGCAATCAGGTAGCCTACACCATCAATTATCAGGATGCCAACGGCAACAAGCTGGCAGACAGCCAGACCTTCTATGGTAATGTAGGTGACAAACCGGTGGTTGCATATACCTATATCGATGGTTACACACCGGAGTACAGAAACCTGACCAAGACCTTATCTGCCAATGCAGCAGAGAACGTGTTTACCTTTAATTATCTGCCATATGAGACCGTAACCGTGACAACACCGGGACAGACCATCACCAACACCACCGAGCAGACAGTTACCGTACCGGGAGGTACAACAACTACAACCGGTGGTACTACCGGAACTACCGGTGGAACTACAGGCACAACTGGTGGAACTACAGGCACAACCGGTGGCACAGGAACCAATGCCAATGGCGGTAACGCAGCAGGCACAACCACCGGAAACGGTGATGCACAGAGCACAGATGCCACAGGTGGAACCGGCAATGGCGGACCTGGCAATGTAACAGATAATCAGGGAACAGAAGGCACAGAAAACGGCGGAACCACCCAGGATGCACAGGGTAACGAAGACACCACCACAATCGGTGATGAAGATACACCAAAAGCAGACCAGGATCTGAAAGATCTGGACGATGAGGATGTACCGAAGAGTGACAAAGACCTGGATGGCAACAAGAAAGTAAAGAAGAGCCTTCCTCTGGTAGCCGGCGTTGGTATCGGCGTAGCAGCACTTGCAGCACTGGCAGCAGGTATTGTGATCGTCAGAAAACGTGTACACAGATAATCAGACAGTGGAAAGAACAGTGAAACTGCTGTATGGAGTAAAAACAAAACTCCATACAGCAGTTTTTTGTTGACCACACAAATCAAAGTCGCGAAGGGTATTCTATTTTGTATAAAACAACATATAAAGAAGATTTGCTTTCCTTCACGTAATGTATTATAATATGCATGTATATTTCGCGGAAGGAACGAAAATCATATTTTCCGTGAAAGTGTAATACAACTCAGGAAAGTGGTTGTTTCAGGAGGCTGTAAACAGAAGTATGCAAACATGTGGAACGTATGTGAAGAACAAAAAATCGAAGAACCACCAGGTTTTGTATGTAAAAATGTTCGGTGATTTTTCCATGAAATATCAGGGGAGATCCTTGATCGCAAAGAAGAAAAAAGAGACGCAGTTTGCACTGGTATTGCAGTTGATTTTCCATAGCGGAGAAGAGGGAATCAGCCGGGAACATCTGGAGAAGGTTTTGTTTGGTGAACGGACATTGGACGATGCGAACCATGCGATCCACAGCCTGATTTATAATATCAGAAAGAAGCTGGAGCAGACAGGGCTTCCGAAAGGAAAATATATTATTTCCAGAAGAGGAAGATTTTACTGGGACAAAGAGATTCCGTTTGAAGAGGATGCGCATGTGTTTGAAGAGTACTGCAGCAGAGCATGCAGGGCAGGGGACTGGGAGGAACGGATTGAGCTGTGCTGGAAAGCTGCCTTGCTGTATAAAGGTGCTTTTCTTAAGGACTCTGAGCAGGAAGGCTGGGTAAAAGAGGAACGGGAGCGTTACCATATCATGTTCCGGAAGCTGATAGAATATATGACAGAGCTTCTGCGGAAAAAGAAGGCATATATTCAGCTGGAGAAGCTGGGCCGGCATGTATCAAAAGCAGCGCCATATGAAGAAGGGGAACTGCTGGTGATCGAGGCGCTGACCGGTATGGGAAGAACGGAACAGGTAGAGAGGCTGTATGTGGAAATCATGGAAAAGTATCGTCAGGTCTATATGGAAGAAGAACTGTGCAATTTAAAGGATTTCCGGAGAAAAATCGAAGAACAGCTTGACCATCCGTATGATATACTGGATAATATACAGGAGAATATGGCAGAACAGCTGGAAAAGGTACAGGAGCCATATCAGTGTAACTGGATGGTGTTCCGGGAGATTTATCATATGGTTGCACGTATGATAGAGCGAAGCGGTCAACAGGTGCAGCTGATGTTATGTACATTAACGGATATGGAGGAACATCCCATCAGATCCGATGAATGTGCAGAGGTACTGTCACGGTATATATGGGAAAGTATCTGCAGAAGTATTCGTGCGGGAGACGTAGTTACCCGTTACGGGAAGGGACAGTATCTGGTGCTTCTGATCAATACAAAACCGGAGGATTGTCAGGAGATCCAGAAACGCATCGATGCACAGTTCCGGAAGAAAGATACCGTGTATGAGATCCGGTACAGCGTGAAGTCTGTCAGAAGTCTGAATAATGCAAAGGATGATCAGAGCCTGTCATAAGGTGTTTTTCGGGCAGGCATCGGTTCTGGTACAGGATATGGAAAAAAAGAAGAAAGAAAAAAGAGGGGCACTGGCAGGATGTGCCCGGGTCTGCAAGATATTCGGAACGGTCTGTCTGGTGGCAGTGATTCTTGTATGTCTGCCATTAACCCTTCCGCGGGTCTTTGGATATGAGATCTATACAGTCATCAGTGGAAGTATGGAGCCGGCGATACCGGTGGGAAGTCTGGTCTATGTACAGCCGGGAGCACCGGAGGATGCCGAGACAGATGATGTGATCGCATTCTACAGTTCTATGGATACGGGAGCGATCATCACACACCGGGTTATCAAAAATGATATTGTAACCGGTCAGATCCACACCAAGGGTGATGCAAATGAAAAAGAAGATCTGTATCCGGTGGGCTATGATTATTATATCGGAAAGGTAGTATATTCTGTTCCGGTGCTGGGACGGGTACTTGCATTTTTTGTGACTTTCCATGGTAAGATTGCAGCGGGAAGTCTGATCGGACTCGCGATTCTGTTACAGATCATCGGGGGAGTGCTGGACTCGGCGGATGAGAAGAAACAGGCAAAAAAAGAACAGGCAAAAATATTGCAGAAATAGCTTTGCGATGTCGGCAGAAAATAGTATAATAACAGTAGCTGTGAAAAATGAGGCAGTTACTGAAAAAAAGAAGGTAACCTGGGCATCAGCTTGCGGTTACCTTCTGTGTTATAGAAAGAAGGAAAGATACGATGGGATTTAAAAAAGTGGATGTGAAAACACTGGAGATGAAACCTTTTGAGAAGATCGGTTCCGAATGGATGCTGATCTCCGCAGCAAAGGACGGCAAAGCCAATACAATGACCGCTTCCTGGGGCGGCATCGGCGTTCTGTGGGGCAAGAATGTGGCAACAGTATATATCCGCCCGCAGCGCCACACCAAAGAATTCGTAGATGCAGGTGATACATTTACCATCAGTTTCTTCGGTGGCGAGCACATGAAAGAGCTGGGCTACCTCGGCAAAGTCTCCGGCAAAGATGTCCCGGACAAGATCGAACAGTCCGGTCTGCATCTGACAGAAGTAGACGGTCAGCCGGGATTCGAAGAGGCCACACAGGTGCTGGTATGCAAAAAGCTTTACCATGACGAGATCAAACCGGAAAACTTCTATGAAACGGAAGAAGATGAAAGATGGTATCCGGAAAAAGATTATCATACCATGTACATCGCTGAGATCCGGGAGTGCTGGGTGAGAGAGTAAAGCAGAAAGTACAAAAGAAGAGTCGGAATCCGGGAAGGTAAGACCGGTTTCCGGCTTTTTTGCATGACAGGCGAGGCAGGATTGGGTGTTTCTGGTTGCAGAAGTAAGGAAAAGAGACATATAATAGATGTTGCAGGGTAACTATTCAGTTGCCACTATCCCGCGAGGTGTTTTGACATGAATATGTCAAAATCCCGAGACATACAAGCCAAA
>ERZ841120.551-NODE-551-length-24371-cov-5.209245_pt1 | contig 24371 bp, 19 predicted proteins | sample MGYA00519572_ERZ841120 | MGnify/ENA primary metagenome ERZ841120 (study PRJEB31850, sample SAMEA3708890) | human gut metagenome | biome: human gut; feature: human-associated habitat; material: faeces | place: China | collected 2014 ...
CGATACGGTCACCGTTGTCCCAAGTGGTTCCGCCGGCGCGGGTGGCGGGGGCGATGTCGGCGGTAAACCGGGCGGCCACGGGGGCACCGTTCAGGTTCTCGTTGTCGTTGTTGCAGGCCGCCAGTGCGAGGGCGAGCGTCGCAAGTGCAAAAAATCTTGTCTTCATTATATCTGTCATTATATTAGTTAAATTCCATTTCAATAATTGCTGCACCTCAGCAAAATCAAAGCAAGCTTTGCTCCTGCGTTCGGTTTACTAATTATTTACAAATCGGCATTTACATCATCACCTTTCACTTCTTCCCAGCCGTTGATTTCGGCTCCGTCCACTTCCATGCCTTCGGGAGTCTCAACCAGCGTTCCGCCGAGGGTCAGCGATTCGCCCTTTCCGGTGTTGAACTCCTTGAGGGCTTCCGTAAGGTCGCTTTTCAGCGTGGTGGGGGTCGGGTTGCCGTCAGCATAGCGGATTTCACCCGTCAGCAGTTGTTCCGTTCCGGTCACACCCAGCAGCCGCACCGTGGCTTTCCACTTGCCGGCATCGTCACCTTCGGTAATCTTGGAGAAGGGCAGCACGACGTTCGAAGCGGCTCCGTAGGTATCGGTAGCGAAGTCGAGTGTTCCGGCTGCACCCGTCAGATGGGCAACAATCTCCGTGATGCGTCCGGCGGCATCACCCGTCGGTTTGACGACAAGCGTCAGTTCGCGTACCTGCTGCTTCATTGCGGCGGTCAGCGGATAGTCCTTGTCTTTCTCGATGGTCACCTGTTCCGTATAGGTGAAGAACCATCCCGGGGCATTGTTCACAAAGGCATCCGTGCCTGCCCGGTTTCCCGTGGTTGCGGCAATGGTGGCTGTAGTGCCGTTCACCGTGATTCCCTCGGCCGGGTTCCACACCGCAAGGGTGTAGCTGCCCGGAGCAAACAGATGGTTGGGGGCATGGGTGGCGGAAGTCTCCGTACCCGTATAGTCACCCATGGTAACCGTCCATGTGGTAGGTATGTTGATACCCTCACCGCGGACCGACCAGTCGGCTGTCACCGCAATCTTCCCGTAGTCGGGATGCGGCGTGTCATAAAGCGTGTCCTTCACGCAGGAAGAGAGCAGCACGGCGGCTGCCATTCCTACCATATTTATATATTGTCTTGCTTTCATACTCTATTCCTCCGTATTAGAATAACTTCCATACCAATGTCACACCGGCGTTGATGGGGCCACACCAATTTTTTGTCTCGTTGCCACAGCGCACGCGCACACCATCGATGACTTCATATTTTTCGAAATCGGCATTCAGGTAGCCCAAACCGAGGTTGAAATCAAGATCTAATGCCTTGTTTAGTCGCAGCTGATAGCCGGCGGTGATGCCGCCACCCATCAGGTCGCCCTGCTTGCCTGTTTCGGAAAGCTTGTAGTTGAACTGTCCAGCCTTGAACATCGCGCCCAGATGCCAGGCTTTCTTCTCACCCATATAGTAACGTACTTCCGGAGCCACTTCCCAGAGTGCATAGCGGCGGTCTTTGTCACTCCAGCTCCAAGAAGTCCACGAGCCGTTTACGGCAATGCCCCACGATGGACAGATGCGCCATTCCACGCCAAGATCTGGTGTCAGGGTAGCCCAGCGCAGCAGGTTGGCACGCAGGGAAAAATGATAATCATTTGTGATTTTAGTTTCCGACGGCGTGTCGACAAGTTTATTTTGTTGAGCGGCTTTCTCGGCTTCTGCCTTTTCAGCGGCAAGTCGGGCTTCTTCCGCCTTGCGCTGCTCTTCGGCAAGCCGTTCCTGCTCGGCACGCTTCTCGGTTTCTAAGCGTTCGGCTTCCGCCTTGCGTCGTGCTTCTGCTTCCGCATCCGTCACGGCTGTTTCCTTTACCGGTACCGTCAGGCGCACGGTGACAAAATCACCCTCAGTCGCATGGTTGCGGGTAATGAAATTCTCCTCTTTTATTTCCGCACGGATAATCAGTTCGGATTTCACACGGTTGGCACGGATCTTCGCCGTGGCAAGGTTCTCGGCTTCACTGCTCTGCGAATTGCAGTATCCGTCAACCAGTAGCGGCATTTTGCCGTCAAGAATTATTGCTTTGTTGTTTTCGATACATTCCAACAGGCGGGCAAGTTCCGTGTCATTGCCATTCCAAGGCACGTAGAACATGTCCTTCTGCGGAACGAACCGGAAGGTGTAGGTCGTGTCTGCTTTCTGCTGCGCAAAAGCCGGAAAAGCTGCCGATGCCAGCCACGAAAACAAAATGAAGAATAGGATTCTTTTGCTCATTTTTTATATGCTTTTTAAATTTCCAATCCAGACTTAACATACAAAATAAGCGAAAAGATTTAAATTCAGCCCGATTCTTGCCTATAAAAAATGTCTCAATTGTCAGAATCGCACATCTTTGTGATTTAGAACATTTTGGTTTTGTCGTTCAGACTATTTTTTTGTCGTTTGGTCTATTTTCCCCATCCACACACACCGTATTATTCCGCCTCTGTTTTCCTCCATTTGACAGGGGTACAGCCTGCATTTTCCTTGAACAGCCTTATAAAATGGCTTGGTGACAAAAAACCGGATTTCTCGGAGATGTCGGCTATCGTCAACCTCGGATATCGCGCAAGCAGACGTTTCGCATATTCTATACGAAGTCCGATAATCCAATCGCGGAACGACATGTCATACGTAGTTTTGATGTACCCGGACAGGTAGGTACGGTTGGTATGAAGCACATCTGAAAGCTCCTTTATGGTAAGGCCGGGCCGGATATAACCGTCCGCATCGATCCAACCTTTGATTTTTTTCGCTATTTCGGCATGGAAAAAAGGAGTATCCTGCCTCTGTGCCTGTTCCCGGTTTGTGGTGTCACACAGGTCTTCCTCTTCAGAAGTCATGCCATCTTCCATCGCGTTTTCCACCTGTTCGTAAAACAGCAGATAGTTCAGATAGCAAAGGAAGAGATAAATGTAAAACGGTACCGATGACAGAATCCAGATATAGACGTATTCATCAGGCAGGAATGTCAGCAGTCCGCATCCCACCCCGAATGTGACAGCCCAGTAGGTGAAAATGGAAAGCCATTTGATATAGGCACCGATGTCGTCCGCACGGGTGTCATCGAAAATGCGGATGACCCTGTGATAGGCCCGGAGAAGCCTACGGGTCAGGAACAGCCCATAGATAACCAACCATGCGGCCAAGGCAAACATCACCGTTGTCTGTAAACCACCTTTTGGTAACAACAGCAGAACGATGCCGGAAAGGATGGAAAACAGTATCCATAGACAGATATGCGTCCGTAACCGACATTTGGTGATATAAAAGCGGTCAAGCAGAGTGGTGAGGGCCGAACTGAACAACCAGTAGCACAAAAAATAGGTGGACAGGTTCATCAGGATGGCGGCATCGGTATTCTTGAACCTGATTCCAAAAAAGAAATGTACCGAATAGTTGGCGGCAAGTAACAGTATGGCTACCCCCATAATTCGCCGGGAACGCAGATAATTATTGAAAATGGCTTTTTCCGGGGTTGGAGCCAACAAAAAATAAAAGCCGAAGAACAACATCAACGGTAGCGCAATACAAAGTGAATAACTGTATATAGATGGTTCCATTTTATTATGCCTAACTATTTTGAATGCAAAATTACAATAAATCTCTGGAAAAGACGAATAAAAAGGGACAAATGTCTTCGTAATGCCTGTCAATAAGGCGTTTGCGAAGACAAATGAGGACAGGCGAAAAATCGAGGTAACGTAAAGGAAAGCGGATTTATGAAGAAGAACGGTCTCCAAATCATTACCCGCCGAATGGTGATTTTTAACACACCGTGTTGTATTTGGCAGCTTGTGGCACAGGTTGGCATATCAAGGTCTAACTCGTTGAGTAATAACTTTGCAAACAAAAAACGAGTATGGCAAGAAGCACATTCAAGGTTCTGTTCTACGTGAACGGCAGCAAGGAGAAAAACGGTATTGTCCCCATCATGGGACGAGTGACAATCAACGGGACTGTGGCGCAGTTCAGTTGTAAGCAGAACATCCCGAAAACGCTTTGGGACGTGAAAGGAAACAAGGCGAAAGGCAAGAGCCGCGAGGCACGAGACATCAACCTTGCCCTTGACAACATCAAGGCGCAAATCATCAAACATTACCAGCGCATTTCAGACCGCGAGGCATTTGTTACGGCTGAGATGGTGCGCAACGCCTATCAGGGAATCGGCAGCGAGTATGAGACGCTGCTAAAAGCATTCGACCGTGAGAACGAAGTGTTCAAGAAACGGGTAGGCAAAGACAGGGTAATGGCTACCTATCGGGCACGTGTACGGGCAAGAAACCATGTAGCCGCCTTTATCAAGTCGTTTTACAGACGCAGCGATATGTCCATGTTGGAACTTACTCCCGATTTCATCAAGGAGTTCGCCGCATACCTCTCGACTGAAGCCGGATTGCGGAACGGTTCGATATGGGCAAACTGTATGTGGCTGAAAGGCGTGGTCATGAAAGCGCATTATAACGGGTTGATACCGCGCAATCCTTTCATCCAGTTTCATATCAGCCCCAATGTGAAAGAACGGGAATATCTGACGGAGGATGAACTGAAAGCGGTCATGACACATGAGTTTGCAGACAGCAAGCTCGCATACATCCGTGACATTTTCATCTTTGCCAGTTTCACCGCCTTGTCATTCGTGGACATTCAGGAACTGACGAATGACAACATCGTGGAGGTGAACGGCGAGAAGTGGATATTGTCCAAACGCCACAAGACAAAAGTCGCCTTCCAAGTGAAGCTGCTGGATATACCCTTGCAGATAGTCGAACGCTACCGACCGATGCAGAAAGACAATCGTATATTCCCCGGCTTGAACTATTGGTCTATCTGCAAACCGTTGAAACGGATGATAAGGGAATGTGGCATAACCAAGTCAATATCATTTCATTGCAGTCGTCATGGCTTCGCAACATTAGCTTTGAGCAAGGGGATGCCCATTGAAAGCGTAAGCCGTGTGTTGGGACATACGAATATAGTCACGACCCAACTCTACGCAAAGATAACCACGCAGAAGCTCGACAACGACCTGACCATGTTCGGCGACAAACTGAGTAAGACGTTTAACGGAATAACGATGTCATGAGTATGAGAAGAAACAGCATAACAGTGAATGAATCCGGCAATATCATCATGCCGGAGAATGTCTCAAACATTTGGATGAGCGAGCCGGAATTGGTGGAACTGTTCGGAGTAATTGCTCCGACACTTCGTTCTGCCATCAGAAACATCTATAACAGTGGAGCATTAAAAGAATACGAGGTACAGAAGTATGTTCGGCAGGAGAACGGGTATCATGCCGATGTGTTCAGCTTTCCGATGATAGTCGCACTTGCTTTCCGCATTGACAGCTTCGGTGCGGAACAGGTGCGCAATGCCATATTTAAAAGGCTGTACTTGCGAAAAGAGAAAACAAATATCTTCTTTTCGCTGGGTATAAATGGTTGGGATATGTCTAATTATCAGGCATAAGTTCTAATGATATGACGACATGAAGTAGTGAGACCTATGCGTATTCCCATTGCCAACAATGTATTTATACGAGTATGTGAATAGGTGTATTGCCATTCATACGTACGATTACGACAAACCCGAAGAAAAATCCATTAGAATGGCATTTCTTCGGGCTTTTGTTGTATGTCATAAAGCCAAATCCAAGAAAATCTTACGTGAGGTATGCGTGAGTTGTTAATCCGTTCTGCGCTAATTGCCGAGTTTTGCACTGATTAAACAAAAAAATGAAGTGCTAATGAAACAAGGCAACTTTGAAAATGAGGAGTTTATCCGTGTGGGTACTACCCTCTACAAGTTAGTGAACCAGCCCCGTCTGAACGGAGGCTATGTGAAGAAGCGCATCGTGTGGAACAACGAAACACTGCGGCAGGACTACGGCAAGGACTATCTCGCCACCGTGCCGAAGTACGACGGCTTCTGCACCGTCCCCGACCATGTGGACTACCGTCCCGTGGTGGACAAGTTCCTGAACCTCTACGAGCCGATAGGACACCGTCCGCAACAAGGCGAGTTTCCCTGTATCCGGTCATTGGTGCGCCATATCTTCGGTGAACAGTATGAATTGGGCATGGACTATCTTCAATTGCTCTACCTGCAACCCGTGCAGAAACTGCCTATCCTGCTGTTGGTATCAGAAGAACGCAACACGGGCAAGAGTACATTCCTGAACTTCCTGAAAGCTGTGTTTCAAAACAATGTCACTTTCAATACCAACGAGGACTTCCGCAGCCAGTTCAATTCCGACTGGGCAGGAAAACTGCTCATCGTGGTGGACGAGGTATTGCTCAACCGCAGGGAGGACAGCGAGCGGTTGAAGAACCTCAGCACCACACTTTCCTACAAGGTGGAAGCCAAAGGCAAAGACCGTGACGAGATAGCGTTCTTTGCCAAGTTCGTGCTATGCTCCAACAACGAGTATCTGCCTGTTATCATTGATGCAGGTGAAACACGCTATTGGGTGCGCAAGATAGACCGTCTGCAATCCGATGACACAGACTTCCTGCAAAAGCTGAAAGCTGAGATACCTGCCTTTCTGTATTACCTGCAATACAGACAACTTTCCACCGAAAAGGAAAGCCGTATGTGGTTTGCGCCCTCTTTGCTGCATACCGAAGCCTTGCAGAAGATTATCCGCAGCAACCGCAACCGATTGGAGATAGAGATGTGCGAACTTATCCTTGACATTATGGAAAGTGTCGGCACGGACACATTCTCGTTCTGCCACAACGACATTCTTCTTTTGCTGGTACATTCGCAGGTAAAGGTGGAGAAGCACCAAGTCAGAAAGGTATTGCAGGAATGTTGGAAACTTACTCCTGCCTCTAACGGGCTTACATATACCACTTACCAATTCAATTACAATCGGGAGTGCCGATATGAGCCGATAAAAAGAGTCGGTCGTTTCTACACCGTCACAAGGGAACAACTTGAATCCCTGTAATACTATTCTTTTTTTGTTGAATTGATGAATAATGATATAACCATACTGATAATAAACAGCATACACTCTCAACAAATTCTCAACAATCGAAAAGAAAAGTTGAGAGGGAAACAGCATCAGTTTGTTGGATTCTCTATTTGTGAGTGGTTTGTTGAGAAGATGTTGAGAATATAAAGCATTAACGTATAGGACAATACATATCTCATTCATCAAATCAACGTTTTTACAGTCATCATCAAATCCATAGAAATTATATCATGAACATCCAAGAAGCAAAACAAATCAAAATTGCGGACTATCTGCAAAGTTTGGGTTATTCGCCCGTAAAGCAACAGGGAAACTGCCTGTGGTATAAATCCCCGTTCCGTCAGGAAACGGAAGCCTCGTTCAAGGTGAACACCGACCGCAACCTGTGGTTCGATTATGGACTGGGAAGAGGTGGTAACATCATCGCACTTGCAGGGGTACTGTACGCATCCGACCATGTGCCTTATCTGCTTGGCAAGATAGCGGAACAGGCACCACACATCCGTCCCATATCTTTCTCTTTTCGCCAGCAGGCATCCGAACCGAGTTTCCAACATTTGGAGGTGGGCGAACTCACCCATCCGGCATTGCTCCGATACTTGCAGGAACGGGGCATAAACATCGCTTTGGCAAAGGCGCAATGTAAAGAGCTCCACTTCACCCATAACGGCAAGCCCTATTTCGCCATCGGTTTTCCGAATGTGGCGGGAGGATTTGAAGTGCGTAACCGTTTTTTCAAAGGCTGTGTCGCACCCAAAGACATCAGCCATATTCGGCAACAGGGAGAAGCGAGAGAGAAATGCCTTGTATTCGAGGGCATGATGGACTATCTTTCATTCCTCACGTTGCGGAAGAGGAACTGCTCGAACTTGCCCGACCTTGACAGGCAGGATTACGTCATCCTCAATTCGACCGCCAATGTTTCCAAAGCTATAGATGTGCTGCACGGGTATGGACGTATCCACTGCATGCTCGACAATGACGAGGCGGGAAGAAAGGCGTATCGGGAATTGGAAAGGAAGTTCGCCGGACGCATCCGCGACTTCTCCGACAACTACAAAGGGCATAAAGACCTGAACGATTACCTGCGTGGAATCCGGCAGAAATTAGCCGTTAGTCCACCGCCAAGAACTATCGTAAAACCCAAGAAGAAAGGGTTGGGATTATGACATCCCGAATGAGAAAAACGGGAGATGCCCGAAACTCATTCCTTAAGGATTGGGAGGTAGCAAGTTTGTGTTTCGGGTGTACCGAAACCGCTTGCCACCCACCATCCAAATTGCAGGAGGTGGCATCCCGTCGGTCTATACAGTTGAATCAGTAACCGAATTAAAAGGAATAAAATATGGAACAGACAAAGGAACACAAGGAACGCAACAAGGGAGGTCGCCCCAAGAAGGAAGCAACCGAGAAACTGAAATACCGTATCGCAGTGAAAATGACGGCAGCCGACTACTTCCGCCTGCTGACACGATCGCATGAGGCGGGCGTATCACCAAGCGAGTACATGAGGGAATGTTTCCGTAACGGTCATGTGAAAGAACGGCTGTCGGAGGAACATGCCGGATACATCCGCCAACTCTGCGGCATGGCTAACAATCTCAACCAGCTTGCGCGTAAGGCAAACGCCGGAGGCTTCCACGATGAACGGTGGGACTGCAAGGTGGCAGTGGCAAGGATTCATGAACTTATAACCAAGATAGGGATATGATGGCGAAAATCGTAAAAGGAAGCGACTTCAAGGGTGCGGTGGATTACATCATCGACAAGAAGAAGGATACGCAGATAGTAGCAAGCGAAGGCTTGTTTATGGAAAATCTGGAAACTATCGCCATGAGTTTCAATGCCCAGTCACGGATGAACGATAAGGTGACAAAACCTGTCGGACATATCGCGTTGAGTTTTTCCAAAGAGGATGAGTTACGGCTGACGAACCGTATCATGGCAGGCATCGCGCTTGAATATATGGAACGGATGGGAATCAAGAATACGCAGTTCTTCATCGCCCAGCATTTCGACAAGGAGCATCCGCACGTGCATATTGCTTTCAACCGCATAGACAACAACGGCAATACCATATCGGACAGGCACGAGCGTCTGCGCAGTACCCGCATCTGCAAGGAATTGACCTTGAAATACGGCTTGCATATGGCTGGCGGAAAGGACAATGTCAAACGCAACCGCCTGAAAGAGCCAGACAGGACGAAATATGCGCTTTACGACATCATCAAAATGGAAGTCGGCAGATGCGGCAACTGGAACGTGCTTATCGCCAACCTGAAACGGCAGGGAGTGGAAGTACATTTCAAGCATAAGGGGCAGACCAGCGAGGTGCAGGGTGTTGTATTCTCCATGAATGGCTACCATTTCAACGGCTCCAAAGTGGACAGGCGTTTCAGTTATTCCAAGATTGACGCGGCTTTGCAGCACAACAGATGCAGGGAACGTATGGGAATAACAGCCGGAATATATGAAACGGCTACACCAAGCGCACCGTCCGGCACGGCACAAAGCGAGTTGTTCAACGGCTCTTGGGGATTGCTAAAAAGCAGTGGCTCATCTTATAACGCTGCTGATGCGGAAGCCAATCAGGAAATGGTGGATATACTTCGCAGAAGGAAGAAAGTTAAGCGCAAGAGAGGTGTTGGGTTCTAATATTCTGTACTAATCCAATTCTCACGACACTTGCGCTCTATATTCATTCGGAGTGTAACCTACCTCTTTCTTGAACAGTCGGGTAAAATGTTGCGGGTACTGAAAACCGAGATTATAGGCGATTTCATTAACGGTGTCGTCTGTAGATGCAAGTTCCGTCTTGGCTATTTCAATAGACTTGTCATGAATGAAATGCAGGGCGGTTGAACCTGTTTCTTTTTTCAATAAATCACTGAAATAGTTGGGCGAGAGGCAGAGCTTGTCTGCACAATACTGTACAGTGGGCAAGCCTATCCGTTTAGCAGCCCCATCATGGAAGTATTCGTCAAGCAACCGCTCAAATCTTGCGAGGATGTCTCGGTTTTGGTTGTCGCGTGTGATGAACTGACGGTCATAGAAACGTGTGCAGTAATCAAGGAACGTCTTGATGCTGTCTGTGATGAGGTTCTTGCTGTGACGGTGTATCGGATGGTTCAATTCATATTGAATCTTGTGGAAGCAATCCATGATGATTTGCCGTTCTTCCACACTAAGGTGCAATGCCTCGTTTGTCTCGTAGGAAAAGAACGAATATTCACGCATTATCCGCCCGAGAGGTGTATTCCGCAGCAGGTCGGGATGGAACATAAGCAGGTAGCCATCTGGTTGGAACTGCATGCCGTCATCTTCCGCACCGAACACCTGTCCGGGCGCGATAAATATCAGTGTGCATAATTATTCCTAAGTCTGTGAAACCGGAACGCATGAAGCAGAATCTCGACATATTAGACTTCACCCTGTCGGCCGACGACATGGCACGGATAAAGACGCTGGATACCGACAAGCCTTTCTTACTCGGCTCGCACGAAGATCCAGAAATCGTAAAATGGTTCATGCAGTACAAAAACGCCTGAACATCAACAACCATATTTCGATAGCCGCTATCGACTATATTAAGAAGTTATTCGTATATGCCTTTATTGTAATCCGTCATGTACTGAGTAAATGTTTTGCCTGTTTGCTGTTTGAAGAAGCGCATGAGATGGCTCGGATCAGAGAAATTGAAATCATCCGCCATTTCACTGACAGTGCGGTTGGAGAATAGCAATTCGTTCTTCAGTTCCTCAAGCAGACGTTGTTTTATCAAATGGGTAGCTGATACTCCGAATTGGGCTTTTACTGAGTTATTGAGTGTGATGCGACTGACATGAAGCATGTCTGCATATTCCTGCACCCGCTGGTGGGTGCGGATATTCTGTTCCAACAAGTCCTTGAACCGAAAAGCGAAATTGTTTTTAGCAATTTCAGCGGGCAAGCAATAGGCGGCAGCGTATGTACGATTGATAATCAGCAAAAGATAATATAGTAAGGAAACAATGATATTGTACGTATCGGACACTGGATTCATCAGCTCATACTTAATCTTTCCGAGCAGCCGCATATATTCCTTCATTTCGTCATGTGTGGCATTGATGTAAGGCGGCGTATCTGTCTGGTAACAATACAAAAGGCGAAAAACGAAGAACTTGTCGGCGATAAAAGTACGCATGAAATCTTCGCGGAATATAAGGAACGTGTAATCCAACGCCGTCTCATCTACATGCCACTCTTGTTGCTGATGGGGTGAAAGCAGGAGAACCATGCCGTCGCGCAGTTCAATCTTGCGGAAGTTCAGTAGCAAATATCCGTTTGCCTTACGGAAAAAGTAGAAGCTGAAGAAGTCTGTCTTAAACCGCTTGTTTTCTGTCAGCACAAGTCCGATGTCCTTGTTTATGGCAGTATTGATGTAAAAATCCACGCCGCAGCGTGTCTTGTTGAACGGTACGCTGACCAGTCGATCAGGGTTGATTATCTCGTCCATATCCTTGTCGTTTTTGCAAAGATAATAATTTCATTTATCAAAATGGCATAATTACCGTTTTTTCAGGCATAGATGTTTCGCCGGATTCTTCCGAACTTTGCACCCGTAATCAATAACAAGACATATAGTCATGAAAAAGACATCTACAGTACAATTGGTGCGCAATGCCACCTTGAAAATCAGGTATGCGGGACACACCATGCTAATTGACCCCGTTTTAGCCGACAAAGGCACTTTGATATCGGCCCTCGGTGTGAATAAAACACCGAGGGTACACCTCACCATTCCTATTCAGGATATTATCGGAGGCGTGGACATGGTGCTCCTGACCCACAATCACATCGACCATTACGAGCCGAGTGTCCCCACACATTTGCCCAAAGAAATTCCTTTCTACGTTCAGCCCCAGGACGCGGACGCCATCAGAAACGACGGATTTACAAATGTGATACCCATCGAAGAAATAAAAACAATAGACGGCATATCCATTTACCGCACGACCGGACATCATGGTTTCGGGCAGATCGGGCAGATGATGGGACCTGTATCAGGTTATGTGCTAAAAGCCGAGGGCTTCCCGACCGTTTATATAATGGGTGACTGCCGATGGGAAGCATGTATCCGAGACACCGTGGAACGGTTCAATCCTGACTATATCGTGGTAAACTCCGGAGGTGCAATCTTTCCCGAATTTTCCAAAACGGACGGTCCTATCATCCCCGACGAGAACGAAGTGATGCAGATACTTGACGAATTGCCTTCGCATATCAAGCTGATAGCCGTACACATGGATGCCATCGACCATTGCCAGACCACCCGTGCAATTCTGCGCAATGAGGCAACGCATCACGAAGCCGACATGAGCCGGCTGATTATCCCGGAGGACGGAGAAACAGTTGTGTTATGAGTGTCTGCATTAAATCCCTGATAAAAAACATGAACATAGTGGTAGGGTGCACTATAGGATGCCCTTACTGCTATGCCCGTAACAACTGCCGCCGTTTCCACATTACCGACGACTTTTCCGTGCCTGAATACATGGAACGAAAACTGCGCATCATCGATACGTCCCGTCCTCATGTGTGGCTCATGACAGGAATGAGCGATTTCTCCGATTGGAAGCCTGAATGGAACGCAGAAATTTTCGAGCGGATCAGCAGCAATCCCCAGCACGCCTATATCTTTCTGACGAAGCGCCCTGACAAAATCAGTTTCTCCTCTGACGACGAGAACGTATGGATGGGCGTGACCGTTACGCGCAGTTCCGAGAAAAGGAGGATTGATGATTTGAAAAAGAATATCAAAGCACGACACTACCATGTCACGTTTGAACCTCTCTTCGATGATATCGGCGAGATTGATTTCGAGGGAATTGACTGGATTGTCATAGGCACAGAGACCGGAAACCGAAAAGGAAAGTCATATTCGCGCCCCGAATGGGTGCTTAGCATTGCAGAACAGGCAAAGGCTCATGGCATACCGGTGTTCATGAAAGAGGATTTGCTGCCGATTATGGGCGACGAAAGAATGATTCAGGAATTGCCGGAACAATTTACCAGACGAATACAATGAATATGGATACAATAAAGGAAATAGATGTAAAGAGTGTAATGACCAAATCCTCTCTGCCGGTGGGAGGATATTCGGTCAACCCTTATGTAGGGTGTCCCCACGCCTGCAGGTATTGCTACGCATCGTTCATGAAACGGTTCACCGGGCACACCGAGCCGTGGGGTACGTTTTTAGATGTAAAAAACTGGAAGCCGATAACGAATCCTCATAAATACGACGGTGAACGTGTTGTAATAGGGTCTGTGACGGACGGTTACAATCCGTATGAAGAAGAATTCCACCGTACCCGAAGGCTGCTCGAAGAGCTGCGAGGAAGCGATGCCGAGATTATGATATGCACAAAGTCCGATCTTGTCCTTCGCGATCTCGACCTGTTGAAGAGTTTTCCCAAAGTGACTGTGTCATGGTCTGTCAATACGCTCGACGAGCAGTTCTGCGCAGATATGGACAACGCCGTAAGCATTGAACGCCGTCTGAAAGCGATGCGTCAGACATACGAGGCAGGTATCCGCACCGTATGCTTCGTCTCGCCCATATTCCCCAGAATAACAGACGTAAAGGCAATAATAGAGGAGGTAAAAGATTATGCTGATTTAATCTGGCTTGAAAACCTGAATTTACGCGGGCAGTTCAAAGGCGGGATAATGACGTATATCCGTGAGAAGTATCCTGACCTCATACCGCTTTACGAGGAAATTTACAATAAAAAAAGGCTTGAATACTGGCAGGCATTGGAGCAGGACATTTCAAATTACGCCAAGGAGCAGGGCTTCCCGTATCGTATAAACGATCTGCCATACGGACGCTCGGAAAAAGGCAAACCTGTCATCGTAAACTACTTCTACCACGAAAAAATACGATTGACAAAATGAGGCTATGCCGGACTGATGCAGAAAAGTTGTAGCGCGGATAAAAGCACCATGTATGTGGATAATATCCGGCAATCTTCCGAGCGTATGCGGGAGATGCTCAACACGCTGCTGGATTTCTTCCGTCTGGACAACGGCAAGGAGCAACCCAACCTTTCCCCTTGCAGGATTTCCGCAATCACGCATATTCTTGAAACGGAGTTCATGCCCATTGCCATGAACAAGGGGCTGACTTTGATAGTGGAGAGCCACACCGATGCGGTGGTTTTGACCGACAAGGAACGTATCCTGCAAATCGGCAACAACTTGTTGTCAAACGCCATCAAGTTCACGGATAACGGTAGTGTATCATTGGCAGCGGATTATGATAACGGTTTGCTGAAACTTATCGTTGAAGATACCGGTACGGGCATGACCGAAGATGAGCAACAACGAGTATTCGGTGCATTTGAACGTCTTTCAAATGCCGCCGCAAAAGACGGCTTCGGATTAGGATTGTCCATCGTGCAGCGTATTGTGGCGATGCTCGGTGGAACTATACGCTTGGAAAGCGAGAAAGGCAAAGGGAGCCGCTTCACGGTGGAAATTCCCATGCAGACAGCCGAGGAACTGCCGGAACAGACAATTCAAGCGCAAATGCGCCATAATCATATCTGCCATGATGTGATTGCCATCGACAATGACGAGGTACTTCTCCTTATGTTGAAAGAAATGTATGCCCATGAAGGGATGCACTGCGATACCTGTACCAATGTTTCGGTACTGATGGAGCTGATACGAAAAAAGGAATACAGCCTGCTTCTGACGGATCTGAATATGCCTGAGATAAGCGGTTTTGAACTGCTGGAACTGTTGCGCTCATCCAATGTAGGCAACTCGAAGAGTATTCCCATAGTCGTGACAACCGCTTCGGGCAGTTGCAGCAAGGAGGAACTTATAGGGCGTGGATTTGCCGGATGCCTGTTCAAGCCGTTCTCCATATCCGAACTGATGGAGATTACGGATAAATGCGCATTAAGCAGCATATTGGATGAAAAGCCGGATTTTTCCACTCTGCTATCTTATGGCAATGAATCCGTCATGCTGGACAAACTGATAGCGGAAACCGAAAAGGAAATGCAGGCGGTCAAGGATGCAGAACAGCGTAAAGACCTCCAAGAACTGGACACACTTACACACCATCTGCGAAGTTCATGGCAGATTCTCCGTGCCGACCAGCCATTGAGGGAACTTTACGCCCAACTTCATGGAAGTGCCACTCCAGATGACGAAGCGATATGCAAAGCGGTGACCGGCTGTGCTGGATAAAGGTGCTGAAATTATCCGGCAGGCAAAAGAAGAAAGGAAAAATACGAAAATGGATAAAACAAGAATCATCGTGGTGGAGGACAATATCGTGTATTGCGAGTTTGTCTGCAACCTGCTGGCACGGGAAGGATTCCGTACCGTGCAGGCTTACCACCTCTCGACCGCGAAGAAACTTCTGCAACAAGCCTCAGACGGGGACATCGTGGTTTCTGACCTACGACTACCCGACGGTGACGGCATCGACCTATTACGATGGATGCGCAAGGAAGGCATGACACAACCGTTAATCATCATGACCAACTATGCCGAAGTGCATACGGCAGTCGAAAGTATGAAACTCGGCTCGCTGGACTATATCCCCAAGCAGCTTGTGGAGGATAAACTTATGCCTCTGCTTCATACCATCCTGAAAGAACGGAGTATCGGACGAAATCGTATGCCCGTTTTTGCCCGTGACAGTTCCGCCTTTCAGAAAATCATGCAACAGATAAGATTAGTTGCCCCTACTGATATGAGCGTGCTGATATTCGGAGAGAACGGCACGGGCAAGGAGCATATCGCCCACCATCTGCATGATAAGAGCAAAAGGGCAGGGAAACCGTTTGTGCCTGTGGACTGCGGTTCACTCTCCAAAGACCTTGCGCCCTCGGCATTCTTCGGACATGTCAAAGGCGCGTTTACGGGTGCGGACAGCACAAAGAAAGGATACTTCAATGAGGCAGAGGGTGGCACATTGTTCTTGGATGAGGTAGGCAATCTCGCATTGGAAACCCAGCAGATGTTACTCCGTGCCATACAGGAACGGAGATACCGCCCTATAGGTGACAAGACGGACAAGAGCTTCAATGTCCGCATCATCGCCGCCACCAACGAGGATCTGGAGAAAGCGGTCATTGAAAAACGTTTCCGACAGGATTTGCTGTACCGTTTGCACGACTTCGAGATAACTGTTCCGCCCTTGCGTGACTGTCAGGAGGACATCATGCCGTTGGCGGAGTTCTTCCGTGAGATTGCCAACAATGAATTGGAATGTAGCGTGACTGGGTTCGATGCGGAAGCCCGTAAGACATTGCTGACCCATCCGTGGCCGGGTAATGTCCGTGAGCTTCGGCAGAAGATAATGGGCGCGGTGTTGCAGGCACAGACGGGAGTTGTCATGAAAGAGCATCTGGAACTTGCCGTAACGAAACCGACCTCACCTGTCAGCTTCGCCTTGCGAAACGATGCGGAGGACAAGGAACGCATCTTACGCGCGTTGAAGCAGGCAAACGGAAACCGCAAGGTTGCCGCCGAATTGCTCGGAATCGGACGTACAACGCTGTATAGCAAGTTGGAAGAGTATGGATTAAAGTATAAATTTCAGCAATCATAGCCCGCAACTTGCCGAAAATAGAAGTAACGGTTAAACCGGATTATTCAGCGAAGATAAAAAACGTCCTGTGATAAAAATCATGGGACATTTTGATGTGTATCCGATTTTTATTGCTACTTTTGTACCAAGACGAGAGACATTGACAGCAACTCACAGCAGAACGTAGAAATAGACAGGGTTGCCAAATCATTACCTCATTTTTACCTTATCCTCAGAACTGCTTGCTAATAAAGTGGTTATAAAAATCTTCCAGAATTAGCGAAAATACTGAATATATGGCGGATTTGCCATGACGATTTACTTTCAACACCCTATTTTGATATAATCGAGGGCTTGTTGTATGGTATCCTTGCCATTATGTCATATTGATGGAAAAAGGCAGGAAAAGGAATGGTATGTTCCCAATCCTGCCATATATATCCGCACACTCGTTCACATTTTTATACCTTTCGGTTTGCACTCGTCACGGACGTTGAATCCCGGCCGCCCGATGATGATATGGTCGGCAATAAAATTGCCAGACGGACTGCGTTCATTCACCGGGCTGCGTATCTGCGGCACATCTTCGGTGTGTTGTGGAGATACGTTTCGTACACCTTCCGCATCCGGTTTGACCTCCTGTCCGTCATTCTCCTTTTCGGCGACTTCGGGCGTAGGCGGCTCAAGCTCCAACTGTATCTTTCGGTCGAGTGCTGCAAGTTCGGACTTCAACTGTTTCAGTTCGTCCTCCTTCTTCCATACCTTCCCGGCTATCTCCTACAACTGTGGGACCTCCTTTTCCTGCACCTCGTTCTTCGCCTTGTACTGGTCAATGATGGACGGAATCCTCTCCAATGCGTTCAGGAAATTGCGTGCGGCGGCTACCGGGGCAGCCATCGCCAACATGCAGCTTATGTCATACAAGGATACTGATACTACGGGAGAACCTGTCGAGCATGTGACAGAACCGGACAAGCAAATTGCGCATTCGGCTCTCGGTGACTACGGACCATTCAGTGTGAAATACGCCACGAAGGAATTTCTCAGCTACGGGAACAAAAAGTTCCGCATATAGATTCTGATTTTGCTTGTTACAGATGGAAGCAACGGCAATATGCCAGAGGAGGCCGGGCTATACAAAAAAATAAGGGGCTGTACACATGCGTCAGCTCCTTGTTTTTAAGGGGATATTCGACTTTTAGCCCCCAAAAAGATCAATATTGTTATGTACAACCGTCCAACCTGCGGGTAAAGTGCGCAACTCGGATCTGGACAGCAAGCTGAAAAGAGGCACAAGTATGTAGGCAACCCTGTTATAGCACCGGAATCTGCTGTGTCGCATGAATCAACCGTAGTCCCCGTGAAAGGCATGGCTATACCGCCAAGGGCTGTGGATGAAGTCGCAATGCGGAAAGCCGTCCTTTCCCAGGCAGTTCTCAGGAAGTCTTAAGAAAGAGGGGATAAACATCTGATACGGACAACTCGCAATACGATACGCAACGATGAAAGTGGTGAACAAATCTGGCACTAACGGATGCGCCTCTTTTATATGATTATAATATTAACAAGAAATGCCCGCCATTGTTCTTAAATGCGAATTATAACTTCTTACTGTTGGAAGATTATCTATAAATCGGGCATGAGGGTAAGAGTGCTTACAAACAATTCGGCCCGCTTTATTGGGGGCTGCCAAACCTCGACCGGCACCTGTACCACCCGCGGATATAAATTCGGACCGGAGGTATGGATGGTATTCCGCACACCGGACCAACGTACCCTTGCGGACAGTCCCGAGCCCGGCAAGCCATAATTCCGTCGGGTCAATTGAACAACCGCCTCTCGGAATATGTTCATATCATGGGCCGGTCCCGTATGCAGCTATTTTCCGGGGTACATGACATTGAGGACATACCGCCTGATGCCGACATCCGAGGTTATGTTTAAATTTGTATATTAATTTATATTTTTATATATTTGCAACAGTTGTTGTCTAATTTACATCAGAATGACACGTGTTCGGAATATGGGAAGAATACTGTCCGCATTCCTTATGCTGGGAATTTCCTCCATGTGCGGAGCCCAGATATATAAATACTTGGGAATAGAGGACGGATTGAGTAACCGGAGGATTTACCGTATCCAAAAAGACGGGAGGGGATACATGTGGTTCCTCACCCAGGAGGGGATGGACCGTTATGACGGCAAGCGGATCAGGCATTACACTGTTCTTGACGGCAATCTGAAGGTGGCCCCGCAAGTCAATCTGAACTGGCTCTACACCGACACGGAGAACACGCTGTGGGTTGTGGGAAGGAAAGGCCGTATTTTCCATTACGACACCCTCCATGACCGTTTCCGGATGGTATACAGGATACCCGGTCTTCAGGATGACTTCGCCACGGGCATGCTCTGTTACGCCTATATGGACCGTGGGGACCGCATATGGCTCTGTCAGGGTGACCATATCATCCGCTATGACACCCGCACAGGCATTGCGCAGCGGCTGGTCTCCCGTTTAAGAGGTGATATAACCGCTATCAGCGAGACGGACGGTACAAACCTTTTCATCGGTACCGTGAACGGACTTTTTCCGGTACGGGAAAGGGACGGTGTCCTTGAGGCGCTTGCGGACACGGACAGCATCCGGACGCCGGTCAGCGAACTCTACTACCACCCCGGTTCGAAGAAACTGTTCGTGGGAACCTTCAGGAAGGGCATACTTGTATACGGAGTGTCCGCAGGCAGTACGCTGCGGAATGTGGCCGTCAACCGGATCACCCCTCTCAATGACCGGGAGCTGCTGATAGCCACGGGCGGAAGGGGGGTATACAGGATGGATATGGACTCGCTAGTGCCCAAACCCTATATAACTGCCGACTACGCCAGCCACAACGGCATGAACGGAGACAATATCAATGACATTTATGTGGATGGCGGGGACCGTATCTGGCTTGCCAACTACCCCGCCGGAGTCACAATCCGGAATAACCGCTACCAGAGCTATGAATGGTTCCGGCACTCACCGGGCAACAGCCGGTCGCTGGTTAACGACCAGGTGCACGATGTCATCGAAGACAGCGAAGGCGACTTGTGGTTCGCCACCAGCAACGGGATCAGCCTGCTGCAGCCTGCGGTAGGACGGTGGCGCTCCTTTCTCAGCCGGTCCGATGGGATACAGGATGGCGGGAACCATATCTTCCTGACGCTCTGCGAGGTCTCGCCGGGTGTCATCTGCGCCGGCGGGTACGCTTCGGGCCTGTACAGGATCGAAAAGAAAACCGAGAGGGTGGAATACTTTCCCCCCTCCTTTGCAGCAGAGGGGCGTCCAGACCAGTATATCAATGACATCGGAAAAGATTCTGGAGGATGTATATGGACAGGGGGCTGCCACAATCTCAAACGTTTCGATCCCCATGACGGCACAGTACGCCTGTACCCGGTCCCGGGCCCCATCACCGCCATACTGGAGAAGGCTCCGGAATGGATGTGGATCGGTACCGGCATGGGGTTGTACCTGCTTGACGGGCACGGGGGGACCTGCAGACATATCGCATTTCCAGTCGAGGCGGTTCATGTCTATGCACTGTACCAGGCACCGGACGGGCTCCTGTATATCGGCACCGGCGGGGCGGGACTTCTCGTCTATGACAGCGTGGAGGACAGGTTCGTCCGCCAATACCAGACCGAGAACTGCGCCCTGATATCCAATAACATCCATACCATTGTCCCCCGTGCGGACGGCACCCTGCTACTGGGGACCGAAAACAGCGTGGCCCTGTTCCGGCGTGAGAGCGGCACTTTCAGAAACTGGACGGCAGAACAAGGGCTGGCAAGCGTATGCCTCAATGCCGGGGTATCCACTTTCCGGCACGGGGAAAGCTTCGTGTTCGGGAGTAACACCGGAGCCGTCATGTTCCCCTCCGACATGAGGATACCCGCCCCGCATTTTTCTCGGATGCTCCTGCGGGATTTCATGATCTCCTACCGCCCCGTCTATCCCGGGGACAAGGGATCCCCCTTGAGGGAGGATATTGACAATACCGTCAGGCTGGAACTTGCATATGACCAGAATACCTTCTCCCTGGAAGCTGTCTCCATCAACTACGACTATCCCTCGAACATCCTATATTCATGGAAATTGGAGGGGCTCTACGAGGGCTGGAGCCATCCGGTCCAGAGCGGGCGGATACAGTTCACGAGCCTGCCCCCAGGCAACTACACCCTGCGTATCCGTGCCGTCTCCAATGAGGAGAAATACAAGGTGTATGAGGAAAGAAGCCTCGGTCTGAGTGTCGCCCGGCCGCTGTGGGCGGGTACATGGGCCATTGCCGGATATGCGTCATTGTGTGTGTTGGCTGGGGTGGTGTCTTTTCGCGTTGCCATGTTGCGCAGGCAGAAAAGGATATCAGACGAAAAGACGTGCTTCTTCATACATACTGCCCATGATGTCCGTACTCCGCTTACGCTGATCAAGGCTCCGCTGGAAGAGGTGGTGGAGAAAGACATGGTGAAGGCGGAGGGGATGGACAATGTACGGATGGCCCTGAAAAGCGTGGACGGACTTCTGGGATTGGTCACCAGCCTGATAGATTTCGAGAGTACGGACAACTACACCTTGAGACTTCATGTCTCGGAATATGAGCTCAACAGTTATCTGGAGACGACCTGTGAGGCATTCCGCACATATGCCTCCATCAGGGACATCGATATCACCCGTGAGAGCGGCTTCCCTTACCTGAATGTCCGGTTTGACAAGGACAAAATGGACTCTATATTGAAGAATATACTGTCCAACGCACTGAAGTACACTCCACGGGGCGGGAGTATCCAGGTCCGTGCCTTCGCGGACCGGCATGTATGGGGTGTGGAAGTGGAAGACACGGGGATTGGCATTCCACCTGAGGAACGGAAGAAACTGTTCAGGAACCATTTCAGGGGCAGTAATGCCGTCAATCTGCAAGTGGCGGGAAACGGTGTCGGACTGATGATGGTACATAGGCTGGTAAGGCTGCACGGAGGCAGGGTCCGCGTTACCAGTACCGAGGGGAAGGGGACCATGGTATGTGTTATTTTTCCCCTGAGGAGCAGACGCCTTGACAAGGCATGCCCCGTTGCTTCGCCCAGGAAACAGGATACCGGGGAAACCCGCATGGGACCGGATTGCGGCCCCATGCGTGAGATCCTTCCAACAATGACCGGCGGGGACCGGCAGCGTATTCTTATTGTGGAGGACAATGACGATTTGCGGACCTACCTTGAGGGGCTGCTGAAAGAGGAATACCTGGTCCAAACCTGTTCCAACGGACGGGACGCGCTGCTTGTGGCGAGAGAATACAATCCGGACCTGATACTTTCGGACGTTATGATGCCTGAAATGGGAGGGGACGAACTTTGCGCGTCCGTCAAATCCGATATTGAGACATCCCATATCCCGGTCATGCTGCTGACCGCCTTGGGAGATGAGAAGGACATGCTGGAGGGGCTGGAAAACGGAGCTGACGCCTATATCACCAAACCGTTTAGCATAAACGTGCTCAGGGCGAATATCAGGAACATACTGGCAAACCGGGCACTGCTCAGACGGGCATACGCCGGTCTTGAGGACGGAGTCGGACAGGTTCCGCCGGACTGCCACAATACCCGGGACTGGAAATTCATGGCCTCCGTAAGGGAATGCGTCATGAAGAATATCGACAACCCCGGTTTCTGTGTGGACATGCTCTGTGGCATGCAGAACATGAGCCGCACCGGATTTTTCAACAAGTTGAAGGCGCTCACCGGCCATGCCCCGGCTGACTATATCCGCTCCATGCGGCTGCAATATGCGGCACAACTGCTCAGGGAAAAAGACTGTTCGATAACGGAAATCTCGGATGACTCGGGGTTCTCCGATGTCAGATATTTCAGGGAGGTGTTCAGGAAGTACTATGGAATGAGCCCGAGTGAGTACAGGAATTCGATGAGAGGATAACATCACGGGCAGACAGACTCCAGGATATGGCAGGTCTTATTGTCGGAGATGGTGTATGTTTCGCTCCGCACCGACAAGCCGGGCACGGTTAACTCGTTCACCGTAATGATGAAGGCGAACAGCCGCCCTGCCCCAGTATTGAGGCTCGTGCCTGATAGGGATAGTAGAAATAATAGTGTTCGTCCAACAGCCCGCCTGCGAGCGGTGTCGGACTTTCAGTTTTCCATACGAGACCGCCCGTGTCGGCATCCCTCTCGGCTGTCAGTTTCACGTTGGAATAGACTGTTTGAGTGCCCCGCACCACGTATAGGCCGCAGGCCCCGCTTTCGGAAAACTTGGTTTGGCAGCCATTCTCCACAGTACGGGTGGTTTTGCGAACAGCCGACGTATATCCAGCTTTTCAGATAAGCTGCGTTTTCAGTGCGTATATGTTCGGCTATCCCGAAAAACATTCCTGCCAGGGCTGCGGCGAACTCGGCCGTTAATTCCTCCTTGCCGTATTCCTCTGATCCGAACGGGTGCGCAAGATCCCGGTTCAATCGGGTGGGGTGTCCCGTGGAATGTCCCATTTCATGCAGAAGCGTTTCGTAAAAGCTCTGCATATCGACGAACTGCGAGCGAAGTGGCACTACGATATAATCGGCTAAAGGAGAATAGAAAGCCCTGTCGCCTTGCTGCTCCCGTATCGGGCAAAACCAGCTTTTCGCCTCCAGCATGGCGTCTATTTCGGGGTGCGCCTCTCCGGTTGTCCCGTCGGGCTGCTCTGCCTGTCCCCCTCTGAACTTCTCCCTTAACGCTTCCCATTCTTCCGGCCTCACGTCCGAAAAATTGGTCTGATCCAAGTTAAAGACCGAGTAATATTTATAGGTCGGTATAACGTTGTATTCCTGCCTTGTATTCCTCAAAGGTTATTTTCTTGCGTGTTTCCTTGTGGTACACGTAGAAAAGGAAGTAATAGACCGGAAACGATTTCGATCCTTTCAGCACGGAGATCCCGGCCTCTTTCGCCTGGTTGAATGTCATAAATACGGGTGTCTGGTACTGGAATTTCTCGCAAAGGAAAAGGAGTAAAAAGGCGTTGCCTCCGGCGTACCTGCGTCCTGTGAGGTTCTGCGGAAAGAAATTGCGTGTATTCGCCGCAATGGTGATCCAGGGCTTTTGCCAGTTGTCCTCTACCTGCTGGATCTTCTCGATCATTTATGTCTGACATCAAATTTGCAAACTGTTGCGCTGCCTTGTCGAAATAATCAGTTTTCATAACTACGTCCCCCGTTCTTTATCCTGGTGGGTGAGCCAGTTCTAAAGGTTGTTATCTCTTTTTCTATACCTCTAAGATAGCACTTTTATTTGAGAGATGCAAGTATTTAAACAACGTTTAACTAACTATTTATAAGATAATTATATGCAAAAGTAGTATTTTAGTATATACTAAATTTAGTATTTACTACCTGATTTTTTCCGATAGTAAACTCCCCACCTCGCACCCTCTCCCCCCCAAAAAACCTTGCGGATGCCTAAGATTCCGATGTTTTTGTATCAAGACAACCTCATTTTGGTTTTTCGGGGCTGTCGGTGTGGTCGTCTTGCGTTTACCTTGAGTTCCGAGAGGTTTTTGTATGAGAACACCCCAAACGTTTTTTTCCATAGCACAAGTTTTTTAGGAAAATACTACCTGGCTTTAGCCAGGCTGGAGATTTTTTCTAAAAGCCGCTTGCGGCTCAACTTGGGATATGGAAAAAGCCGTTTGACCTTTGCAGACAAAACCCCCGGTCAAGGTAAACGCAAGGCG
>ERZ841120.562-NODE-562-length-24096-cov-3.922799_pt1 | contig 24096 bp, 20 predicted proteins | sample MGYA00519572_ERZ841120 | MGnify/ENA primary metagenome ERZ841120 (study PRJEB31850, sample SAMEA3708890) | human gut metagenome | biome: human gut; feature: human-associated habitat; material: faeces | place: China | collected 2014 ...
AAATACAATGAGATGAAAAAAGCTCCTTACAGAACTTGATAGGGCCTATCCATCCTATGACTAAAGTCACGGGATTTCCGGCTGAATATCATTAAAATGGGGGAATCAAAATGAGCAACTCATTAGCCGTGCAGCGCGTCTTGATTTATTATGACGATGAATCTGCCAGACGATCAACCGTGATCAGGCAGCTTTTGACAAATCGCCTGACGACTTCGTCACGTTTTTGGGGGATGTGCTACGAGTTATTGGATGTCGTCAATACTGATTATGAGTTGGGAATGAACCTTGAAAGGATTTCTGATCTTGCGGTGGACAAGGGATGGCTTGAAAAGGATTCAGATTCTGCTTATTTGCTGACGCCTTTTGGCAAAAAAGTTCGTGATGATTATCTCAGTCTGCATAAAAAGTTGAAAAAACCGGAACTTTTTGCCAAATACAGCTATCGAAAATTTTCCGCTTTGGTGACTTTATGCGTTCAAGTGGCGTCCGAATTAAGCTTTGGCAACAGAAGTTACGTTCCGATCACGACTGATTATCATCTGTTGCAGATGTTCAAGGCATGGTATCTTGCATATGGCAAAGCCGGAGCGGCTGAGGTCAGGATTGATTTGGAAAAATTTTTGAAAGAAGAAGATGAAACTGATGCCGCGGTTTTCATGTCAAGGTTTGCGGGACATGAAACGTCCGGTCGAACCAAAGAACAAATTGCGGACGACTATAATCTCGAGGTAAGCGACGTTGTGATAACGGAACGAGATTTGATGATTCGGTTCGGTGAATTCGTCATCAACGAAGGTGGAAGCTTGGCCGAGCTTTTCAAGCACGAATTAAACGAGGGGCTCGTCTCTTCAAGTGCTTTGAAAACTTATGAAATGGTTTGTCAGGGAAAAAGCGCGGATGAAGTTGCGAGATTCAGAAGACTGAAGAGTTCAACCGTAATCGAGCACTTGTTGGATTGTGCAATCGTTTTTGACGAATTTCCGTTTGAAAGATTTGTCTCATTGGAAAAGAGATCACGAATTGAAGAGGTTTACGTAGGTCAAAAAACTGTTTGCTGGGATTTTCACAAGCTGGAAGGAACCGGAATTTCCTTTTATGAATATCGTTTGGTTCAGATAGAAAGGATAAAGGAAAATGGATCTGCATACTAAGCTGCTTGAAGAATTGCATAAGCATTTTGGATATGATTCCTTCAAGCAAGGGCAAGAAGAAATCATTATGAATCTGATCAACGGTAAAAACGTCCTTGGAATTTTGCCGACCGGCGTGGGAAAATCGCTTTGCTACCAATTATATGGCTATGCAACAAAGAGCCGCATTTTGATTGTTTCTCCGCTGATATCTTTGATGCAGGATCAGGTTGCAAATTTGCGCTTTCTAGGCGAAAAAAGGGCGATTGCCATTAATTCCGAATTGAATCCGGCCGACAGAAACAACGTTTTGGCAACGCTTGATGAGTATCGATTCGTATTCGTGTCGCCTGAGATGCTGAATTCCGAAACGGTTTTGCGAAGGCTTAATCGTTTTCATCCGTCGCTTTTGGTCGTTGATGAGGCTCACTGCATTTCAACGTGGGGACCGGATTTCAGACCGGACTATCTGTTTTTGGGAACGGTGGTCAAAAAACTTGGAACACCGCTTGTTTTGGCGTTGACTGCAACCGCAACCAAAGAAGTCGAAGCGGATATTTGTCGGATTTTGTTTTCGGATCGAAAAATCGACAAGGTCAGATGTTCGGTCGACCGCCCCAACATCTTCCTTGACATCGAAGAAGTCGAAAATGATGCTCAAAAGGACGAACTTCTGATTGGGCTTGTTGAAAAGATGAGAGGACCGGGGTTGATTTATTTTTCAAGCAAGAAGAAGGCTGATGAAACAAGCCGCATGCTTGGGAGAAAGACCGGTTTGCGGGTTGCTGCCTACCATGCCGGGATGCTTTTTGACGAACGATACAGCGTTTTGCAGCAGTTTTTGCACGGGGAGCTGGACGTTGTTTGTGCTACGAGTGCTTTTGGCATGGGCATCAACAAGCCGGACATTCGTTACGTCATCCATTACCATATTCCGCTTGATTTGGAGAATTACGTTCAGGAATTCGGACGATGCAGCCGTGACGGCAAACAAGGGATTGCAATTTTGCTTTATCAAAGAAAAGATCTCAAACTTCAGGAGTATTTGATTGAAAATTCTCTCCCGACTGCATGCGAAATTGATTCATATTTCAAAAGCAATGCCAAGAACAAGGCTCTTTTGAGACAAGAAGAGCGTTATTTGCTGATTGAAAAGTATCTTAGAAACGGTCTGAGCCAAGACGAAATGAAGAATTTTGCGGCCAACCGTCTGGTTGAAAGAAAAAAATCCTTGGCTAAGATGCGAAACTATGCCGAAACAAAGGGGTGCTTGCGCGAATTTATCGGTGAATATTTCGGAGATGAGGTTTTGCCAAAGAAGGATTTTTGCTGCAACCATTGCAACATAGAGGACAGTTTCGAAAAGATGGGGTTGTTTTTTGAAAAAAAGGTGTCAAATCATTCAAAAGCACCCGGGTATGAGGAGATTTTAAGAAAATTATTTGCATAAAAATATGCAAAGCGCATAAATTCTACTATTCAGACGGCAATTATGGTATCATGAGAAATGATACTGGTCGAGGGGGCATTATTTATGAGCAATAGAAACGATAATCACGATGACAAGCCCTGGGAAAAAAAGTTCGAAGACGGCAAGGACGAGAACGGGCTTTACTCACGTCGTGCAAGCAAGCGAAAAGACAAGTTGAATTCGCGTCTGCCTTTGGTGTTGCTTCTGGTTTTTTGCTTCGTGATTGTAGCAACGATCGCACTGTATTTCATATCATTAAAAACTGCGGCACAACCCACAAATGACGATGGCGGAAATATTGAAGTCGTGACTTCCGGTTCCTCGAAGAGTTCTTTCAGGAAATCTTCAGCAAAGAAACACAAGAAGTCAAGCTCAACCAAAAAAGAGGCGGAGTCTTCAAGCTCGCAGGCTGAAAGTTCTTCACAGGCAGAATCTTCAAGCGAATCAGAATCTTCGAGCGCAGCGGAATCTTCATCTTCCGTTTCAGAAGAGTCTAGTTCTTCCAGTCAAAGCGAAGGATCACAATACGTAACGGTTGCTGCCGGTCAGGGACTTTACCGCATCGCGGTCAACAACGGCCTGACGGTTGATCAGCTGGTTCAGCTTAATCCCGGTTTGACTCCGAGTTCGACGGTGACTCCGGGGCAGCAGCTGCGCGTAAAATAATTTTTAGGAGTTCTCATTAAAATGAAATTGCAAATTGCCATTGACGGTCCGGCATCAGCCGGCAAGAGTACCGTCGCTAAGCTCGTAGCCAAGAAGCTCGGCTACGTTTACTGCGATACGGGAGCCATGTATCGCGCCACCACATATGCTGCCAAGAAAAATCACGTTGCATATGATGATGATCAAGAATTGAAGGAAATGCTTGAAAAAACGGAAATCAGATTCGTTCCGGCTGAACCGGAGCAAAAAGTTTTTGTAAATGAGACCGAGGTTACGAAAACAATTCGCCTTCCGGAGATTGCAAACAATGTTTCAACCGTTTCTGCACAAAAAAGCGTTCGTGCGGATTTGACGGAACGTCAGCGCATGATTGCCGAACAAGGCGGAATCGTAATGGACGGCCGTGACATCGGGACAACGGTGCTGCCGAATGCCGAGGTTAAAATTTTCCTGGTTGCAAGCGTTCATGAGCGTGCCGTGCGGCGTTTCAAGGAAAACGTTGAAAAGGGCATCGATACGCCATTGGATGTCTTGGAAAAAGAGATCGAAGAACGAGATTACAAAGATTCTCATCGAAAAATTTCACCGCTGACGCAAGCAAAAGATGCAGTTTTGGTTGACACGACGTCGCTTTCGATTGAAGAAGTCGTTGCCAAAATCATGGAAATAATTGAAAAAGTGCAGAAATAGTGTGTTAATACTGGAAATTTTTTCATTAATCAGTTAAAATGGTAAGTAGAGTTAGTCGTTAAGGAGGACATGGTCCATGAGTGAATCAGAAAACAAGGATTTATTGGAAGCTTTGAACAGCGTTAAAACCGTTGAAGTCGGTGACGTTGTCAAAGGCGAAATTTTGGCATTCGATGATCAAAAACAAGTCATCGTGGGTATTGAAGGTACAGGTGTTGAAGGCGTTGTACCTGCTCGTGAATTGACATCTGGCGTCGATGAAGGAGCATATAAGGTAGGAGACGAACTTGATCTTGTCGTTATTTCGAAGATCGGTTCTGATAAGGAAGGCGGCAGTTTCTTGTTGTCACAACGTCGTTTGGCAGCCCGCAAGGTTTGGGACGACATCGAAAAGAAATTTGAAGCAGGCGAAACAATCAAGGCCCCTGTTACGCAAGTTGTTAAGGGCGGTTTAGTTGTTGATGCCGGTGTTCGCGGATTCATTCCTGCATCCATGGTCTCCGATCATTTTGTTGAAGATCTCAACCAATACAAGGGTCAAGAACTTGAACTCAAGATTGTTGAACTTGAACCAAGCGAAAATCGTTTGATTCTTTCACATAAGGAAATCGTTCAACAAGAACGCGAAGCAAACAAAAAGGCCGTTTTGGACAAGCTTGTCGTTGGTGACGTTGTTGAAGGCAAAGTTGCTCGTTTGACGAACTTCGGAGCATTCATCGATCTTGGCGGCGTTGACGGTTTGGTTCACGTTTCAGAAATTTCATTCGAACGCGTTGGCAAGCCTTCTGACGTATTGAAAGTTGGTCAGGACGTCAAGGTTAAGGTTCTTGCCGTAGATCCTGAAAAAGATCGTATTTCGCTTTCAATCAAGCAAACATTGCCTCAACCATGGGACAACATTACTGAAAAAGTTGCTGAGGGCGATGTTTTGGAAGGTACCGTTAAGCGTTTGACGAGCTTTGGTGCTTTTGTCGAAGTGTTCCCAGGCGTTGAAGGCTTGGTTCACATTTCACAAATTTCACATAAGCATATTGCTACGCCTAATGAAGTTTTGGCCTCAGGCGAAAAGGTTAAGGTTAAAGTTTTGAACGTTAATGCCGAAGAACATCGTTTGGCTCTTTCAATCAAAGCTTTGCAAGAAAAGCCTGCTGCTGAAAAGAAGCAAGAAGCTCCTGTTGAAGAAGAAAAAGTAGAAATTCCTGAAGAAGATACAGGCTTTACGATGGCCGATCTTGTCGGGGACGAATTGAAAGATCAAGACTAAGATTGATCGCTGAATGTTTCAGCATGGCTGGCCCGTTGATTTCTTCGGGCCAGTTTTTTTCTGAAAACAATCTAGTCATTTTATGATTAATAATTATCAGAAAGCGAGGCGTTATTATGGCAAACCCAGTAGTTGCGATTGTCGGTCGTCCTAACGTTGGCAAATCGACCGTTTTTAATCGAATTGCCGGTGAAAGAATTTCAATCGTTGAAGATACTCCAGGAGTGACGAGAGATCGAATTTATGCTCGAAGCGAATGGATGGGACAGGCATTCAACTTGATCGATACTGGCGGAATTGATATCGGGGATGAACCTTTTGTCACCCAAATTACGGAGCAGGCAGAAATCGCGATCGATGAGGCTGACGTGATCGTTTTTGTCACAAGCGTCAAAGAAGGCGTGACGGATGCGGACGAAAAGGTAGCTCGCATTTTATATAAGACGGACAAGCCGGTTATTTTAGCCGTAAACAAGGTCGATAATCCCGAAGTAAGAAGCGAGATTTATGATTTCTACTCGCTCGGATTCGGTGATCCGGTTCCGATTTCAGGGACGCATGGCATCGGAACGGGTGATTTGCTGGATTTGATCGTCAAGAATTTTCCTGAAGATGCGACCGAAGAGATTGATGATTCTATCAAATTCAGTTTCATCGGGCGTCCGAATGTCGGCAAATCGTCTCTCGTTAATGCGATTTTGGGCGAAAACCGCGTGATTGTTTCTAATATTGAAGGAACGACTCGTGATGCCATCGATACGAAATTTACGACTGAGGACGGATCAGTTTACACGATGATTGACACTGCTGGAATTCGCAAGAAGGGCAAAGTTTATGAAAATACGGAAAAATATTCCGTCTTGCGGGCAATGCAGGCAATTGATCGTTCCGATGTCGTTTGCGTCGTGTTGAATGCCGAAGAAGGAATTCGTGAACAAGATAAGCACGTCGCAGGCTATGCGCACGATGCCGGTCGCGGAATCGTAATTGTCGTCAATAAATGGGATACGCTCAAAAAAGACAGCTATACGATGAAAGAATTTGAAAGTCATATCAGAAACGAGTTTCAGTATCTCAGCTACGCACCGATCGTTTTCGTTTCGGCCAAAACACATCAGAGGCTGAATGAATTGCCCAAGCTGATCAGACGCGTTGATGAAAATCATTCCAAGCGCGTTTCTTCAGCAGTCTTGAATGACGTCATCATGGATGCGATCGCGCATAACCCGACGCCGACCGATAACGGCAAAAGATTGCGCATTTACTATGCGACACAGGTTGCAGTCAAGCCGCCGACGTTCGTCATTTTCGTCAATGATCCTGAATTGATGCATTTTTCATACGAAAGATTCCTGGAAAATCAGTTGCGGGCGGCATTTGATTTCGAAGGAACACCATTGCACCTGATTGAAAGACGAAGAAAATAAGTAAAAGCAATGTAAATGAATGAAAAGTAAAAAAAGTCTGAAATATGCTGAAAAACGTTGCTATATGGGGCTTTCTATGCTAAATTAATAACTGAGCAATGATTTGTTAGACATTGTTGCTTCAAGTGATATTTCATATATCATGACTTCATTATGGAGGTGAAGTATTTATGGCAAACAAAGCACAATTGATCGAAACTGTTGCAGAAAAGACAGGTTTGACAAAAAAGGATGCTACTGTTGCAGTTGACGCCGTTTTTGGTTCAATTCAAGATTTTCTTGAAAAGGGCGATAAGGTTCAATTGATCGGTTTTGGCAACTTTGAAGTACGCGAACGTGCAGCACGCAAAGGTCGCAATCCGCAAACGGGCGCAGAAATCGAAATTCCTGCAAGCAAGGTTCCAGCATTTAAGCCTGGTAAAGCTCTTAAGGATGCAGTTAAATAATTAACTGGAGATTCTGCGTAAGGGGAGATGGAGTTACCATCTCTCTTTTTTTTATGCAAATTCTTATTATTTTGATTTGATTTGCATAATACTGGCTTTTAGTATTATCATAGGCTCTGTACATGATATTTGGAGAGATATGTGATGGAATTATATGAAGCAATTATAAACGACGTGCTTTGCTATAATTTAGAGCAGCATGTTGCGTTTGTCGTCAGAATCAAGGCACCGGCCTACCAGATGTTTAATGAAAATACGGATGCCGAATTCAAAAAAATGGATCTTACGGGGGTGAAACTTGACGTTCGCTATAACGAAGGCAAGTTCACGCGTTTTAATTTGGTATGCGAAAACAAGGATTCGAAGAGTCCTTATATCGTCAATTTGTTGGTGCATTATGATTTGATCGAAATTTTAAAGTTGAATCTGATCATGGCAGAAGTCAAAAAGAACCTCAATGAATCACCTGAAGACAAGGCTCCTTATCAGGTCGTCACTCTTGATGAATTAGAAAAAAATTTTGCCGGAAGCAAGCTTGTCAATCACCGCATTGGGATCGGATACGAGCTTGTTGCGGCAAAAATCTGACAGCATTTCCTATTTTTAAATTTTCTTCGTTATTAATTCAATAAAATACAGTATGATATAGTTATAGAGTTGATTAGTCGCATGGTACAACGATAAAAGAGGTAACAGAACTGAATGAATAAAAATAAATGGTGCAATGATCGTGAGTATATGAGTTATGTGGGCGAACTTTTGGAACGACCGGAAGTTTTGGCATTGGACAACTTTACCCAGCATCATTTTTCAACGAGACTGGAACATTCGATTGCTGTTTCGTATGAAAGCTATAAGATTGCCAAAAAGCTGCACTTGAATGCCAGAGCGACTGCTCGTGCCGGCTTGCTGCACGATCTCTTTTATTATGATTGGCGCGTTACGAAGTTTGACCGCGGAACGCATGCATGGGTGCATCCTCGGATTGCGTTGAGAAATGCAGAGAAACTGACGCCGCTTTCTCCGCTTGAAAAAGACATCATCATGAAGCATATGTGGGGTGCGACTGCGTGCCCTCCGAAGTATCCGGAAGGTTATATCGTAACGTTGGTCGATAAGTATTCTGCAACTGAAGAATATGGCAAACATTTATGTCTGAAGTTTTTTGGCAAAGCCAAGCAGCGCTTGGAACGCAGGAAAGCGGACGGCATTCGCTGATTTGTTGTTGAGATTAAAAGGCCTGCGATTTGTAGGCCTTTGTTATTTTGTTAAGGTGGTTAATTTTTATGTCAGTCGAATCAAAAAAAGCAGATGATTTTTGTTTGTGTCCAAAGTTTGAAAAAACATTTGGAATTTTAGGCAAGAAGTGGAATGGTTTAATTTTGGAAGTTTTACTTGCTGAAGGTGACCAACGTTTTACCGATTTGGCTCAAAAAATTCCGCAATGCAGCGATCGCGTCCTGGTTGAACGATTAAAAGAACTTGAAAAAGAAGGCTTGATTGAAAAGGTTTATATGCGAGATTGTGCCAGAGGATTTTATCGCTTGACTCGTTGCGGTGAGGACTTAAAGAAGATCATGAAAGAGATACACTCATGGTCCGAAAAGTGGATTTTGGAAACGGACAAGAATTAAAGCCTTGACTGAATTGAAAAACAAGATTAAACTTGAAAGTATGAAGAATGAAAGACGTTGACGGAAACTAGTAGGTCAAAGTTTGAAGAAGAGAAGGGCTCGCAGCTGAGAAGGCCCGTTTGAATGATGACCGAATTTCACTTCCCGAGTTGGCATTGAGAGATGCACCGTTTCATGGACGTTATCCCATGAAAAGCGTCATGTGCCTGCACATGAAACAAGGGTGGTACCGCGAAGCCTCGTCCCTTTTTGGGGACGAGGCTTTTTCAATGTTTTGAAAAAGCTTTTGAAAGGAATGGAACAATGAATCTGAAAGATAAACTGGAAGAGCTCAAAGAAAAGGGCTTGGAAGAAATCAAAAATGCAGATGATTCCAAAAAGATCAACGAAATTCGCGTTAACCTTTTAGGAAAAAAAGGACCTATTACTGAAGTGCTCCGCGGGATGCGCGATCTGTCTGCTGAAGAACGCCCAAAGGTCGGCAGTTTTGCCAATGCGATCAAAGAAGAACTTGCAACGGCAATTGCCGAAAAATGCGAAGAAATTGAAATTGAGCGCACGGCAAAACAACTTGAAAAAGAAAAAATCGACGTTACGATGCCAGGTTTCCCTGTTGAGGAAGGTCAGCCTCACGTTTTGATGCAAGTCATCGACGAAATTGAAAAGCTGTTCATCGGAATGGGCTTTCAAATTGTTGACGGTCCTGAAGTTGAAGAAGACCATTACAATTTTGAAATGCTGAACCTTCCGCCGGATCACCCGGCTCGCGATATGCAGGATACGTTTTATATCAACGATCGTCTGCTCATGAGAACGCAGACGTCTCCTGTTCAGGCAAGGACGATGGAAGTCCATGATTTTTCAAAAGGCCCGCTCAAGATGATTTCTCCGGGCAAGGTTTATCGTCGTGATACCGATGATGCTACTCACTCTCATCAGTTCCATCAGGTTGAGGGACTTGTGATCGACAAAAACATCACGATGGGTGATTTGAAAGGAACTTTGGAACTTGTGGCCAAGACGATTTTTGGCGAGAATCGCGAAATCAGACTTCGCCCGAGCTACTTCCCGTTCACAGAGCCTTCCGTTGAAGTCGACGTGTCATGCTTCAAGTGTGGTGGCAAAGGCTGCTTCGTTTGCAAGCAATCCGGTTGGATCGAAGTTCTTGGTGCCGGCATGGTTCATCCGAATGTCTTGAAAATGGCCGGAGTAGATTCGGAAGTTTATGGCGGATTTGCATTTGGTCTTGGACCGGACCGTTTCGCAATGCTTAAGTACGGCGTTGATGATATTCGCGAATTTTACCTTAACGATGTCCGCTTCTTAAGTCAATTTTCACAGAAAGGTTAGTCACAAATGAAAGTTTCAACAAAATGGTTAAATGATTACGTCAAAGTTGACGATCTCGATCCGTTGGCTTTGTCAGAAAAAATTGAACGGACGGCAGTCGAAGTCGATGATACTTACAAGATGCAGGACGGACTGAAAAAAATCGTCGTCGGGCACGTGCTTGAAACAAAAGCTCATCCGGATTCTGATCACTTGCATATCTGCCAAGTGGATATTGGCGAAGAAGAGCCTTCACAAATCGTTTGCGGTGCTCCAAACGTTGCAGCCGGCCAAAAAGTCATCGTTGCTTTGCCAAATTCACGGATAGCAGACAACGTAAAGATTAAAAAGTCAAAGATGCGCGGCGTTGTTTCCGAAGGCATGATTTGTGCCTTGCAGGAAATCGGTTTTTCAGAAACCATTGCTCCGAAAGCATATTCTGAAGGAATTTACGTCTTGCCGGAAGATGCCAAGCCTGGAGATCCGGTTTATCCGTATCTTGGCATGGATGAAGACATTATTGACGTTGATATTACGCCAAATCGCGGCGATATGCTCAGCATGCGCGGCGTTGCTTACGAAGTCGGAGCAATTTACGACAGGAAAGTAACTTTGAATCATCCTGAAGTCAAGGAAGCATCGGATGAAAAAATTGAAGACTATGTTTCAATTGAAGCTCCGGAAGAGCTGGTTGCTCCATATTTGATGAGAATCATCAAGGACGTCGAAATCAAAGACAGTCCGCTTTGGCTTCAAAAACGCTTGTGGAACGCAGGCATTCGACCGATCAACAACGTTGTTGACGTGACGAACTATATTTTGCTCGACTATGGACAGCCATTGCATTCGTTTGATTACGATAAATTGGGTTCAAAGAAGATTATCGTTCGTTTGGCCGAAGAAGGCGAAAAGATGACGACGCTTGACGGTGAAGAACGTGAATTGAAAGCAAACGACATCGTCGTAACGAATGGCGAAGTTCCGGTTGCTCTTGCCGGAACGATGGGCGGTCTTGATTCGGAAGTCGTTCCTGAAACGACGACGATTGCGCTTGAATCGGCCGTCTTTAACGGACACAACATTCGCAAGACTTCGCGGCGCGAAAACCTGCATTCGGAGGCATCGATGCGCTTTGAACGCGGGATCAACAAGGCAACGGTTGCTGAAGCGCTTGATGCTGCAGCACAGATGATTGCAGAACTCGGCAACGGCCAGGTTGTTTCAGGCGTTGCCAAGGCCAATGACAAAAAAGCAGAAGCAAAAGAAGTCAAAATTACGTTGAAGAAGATCAACAAGGTGCTTGGAACTTCTCTGACGGGACAAGAAGTCGAAGATATTTTCCGTCGCCTTGGTTTCGGTACTGCATTTTCCGAAGATACGTTCACGGTTTCCGTTCCGCCGCGTCGTTGGGATATCGAAATTGATGCCGATCTTCTCGAAGAAGTTGCTCGCATCTATGGCTATGACAACCTGCCGACAACGCTTCCTCAGGGACCGACGACACCGGGACACTACACCTACAAACAAAAGGTCATTCGTCAAACTCGACGTTTGCTTGAAGGTGCCGGATTGACGCAAGCTATTTCCTACGGCTTGACGACGGCTGAAAAAGCTCGCCGTTTTGCAATGGAACCCGCCGAAACGACTGAACTTGCCTTTCCGATGACGAGCGATCGCACGACTGCTCGCATGAATCTTGTTTCAGGCTTGCTTGATGACGTTGCCTATAATGCTGCTCGTAAAGTTGAAAATGTTTCTTTATATGAACAAGGTCGCGTCTTTTTGCGCGATAAGGACAATGACCGTCCTCGTGAAGTTGAACATGTTGCCGGCGCGCTGACCGGTTTGTTCAGAAAGTCCACATGGCATGATGATAAACTTGCGGCAGGTTTTTATTTGGCAAAGGGAATTGTCGACTTCTTGCTCAATTCGTTGGCTGTTTCAGGTCGAATCGAATATCGTGCAACGTCTTCTCACGAGGCAATGCATCCTGGGCGCACGGCCGATATTTATCTTGATGACGATTTTATCGGATATGTCGGCGAAGTTCATCCAAGCGTTGCCAAAGAATATCGCCTGAAACGCGTTTACGTGTTCGAGCTTAATCTGCAAAAGATCATTGATGCTCCGAAGAAAGAATCAATTTACGAACCTGTTTCCAAGTATCCGACCGTCAGTCGCGATATTGCTCTGGTCGTTCCGATTGAAGTTACGAATCAGCAAATTGTCGATTGCATCAAGAAAAACGGTGGGGCTTATCTTAAGGATATTCGCCTGTTTGACGTTTACAAGGGCGAAAATATCGGTAAGGGTTTCAGATCTTTAGCTTACACGCTTCAATTCAGCAATTCGAAGCAAACGCTGCAAGATGAAGAAGTTTCTCGTCCGTTCGATAAGATTAAAAATAAGCTGAAAGAAGAATTCAATGCGGTAATTCGCTAAAAACTAAGAATGATTCATCAAAATCAAGGCTGTCGTCCGATTTGGACGACGGCTTTTTGTTTGTCATTGAATGTCTTGTCTTGCACTTCACGTCCCTTATTTGGTATAATTAGAAAGATAGAGTTTTGTTAGGAGGAGACACTCTTGGACAAGAAAGATACTGAAAATGAAAACAAGATTGATGAAATGCTTGAAACATCAGAAATAAAAAATGAAAAGCAAGAAACGTCAAATAAGGATGAAAAGCATCAAGAAGCTGAGTCCGTATCCGAGAAAACAGAAGAAAAACCAGCAGATGATTGCAAAAAAGTTGAAAACGAACAGGAAAATTCCGAGAAAACAACGAAGGATTCGCCTAAGAATCCAATGGGCAAGAAGATCATGGTCGGCGTAGTCTTGATGATCATGATTTTGGTTGCCGTCGTCGGGTCAGTCGGCTATCGTTATTTTGAATCGGCCAAAAAGCCGCTTGATCCAAAATCAACGAAAGTAATTGAAGTCAAAATTCCGATCGGGAGCACGAACAAGCAGATCGGTTCGATTTTGGAAGACAAAAAAGTCATCAAGAGCGGTTTTGTTTTTGATTATTATGCCAAAACATCGAAAAGAAGCGGATTTAAGGCCGGCTACTACCAATTGAAACCATCGATGAGTCTTGGAAAGATTGCAGACGAGCTTGAAAAGGGCGGTTCAAGTCATCCGTTCGGATCTGGCAAAGTTCTTGTCAGAGAAGGCATTACGGTTGATCAGATCGGTGACGTGATTCAAAAGAATACGCGTTTCAAAAAGAAAGAGTTTTTGAAACTGGTAAACGATCAGGAATTTTTGAATGAGCTGAAGGACAAGTATCCGGCACTTTTGACGTCTGCCGTCGATGCTAAGGAAGTTCGCTACAAGCTTGAAGGCTACCTTTATCCGGCAACCTACTTCGTTCAAAAAAATGAAACCTTAAAGCAGATGGTTGAACAAATGGTTTCCAAGACAAATGAGGTTTTGACTCCTTACTATGGACAGATTTCACAAAAGAAGATGAGCGTGCAGCAGGTCTTGACGCTTGCGTCCCTGGTTGAAAGGGAAGGCGTTACGCCCGAAGACCGTTATAAGATCGCAGGCGTCTTTGAAAACCGCTTGGAAAAAGACATGATGATCCAATCTGACATTTCGGTTCTTTATGCGCTCGGAAAACACAAAGCACACGTAACTTTCAAAGATTTGAAGGTCGATTCTCCTTATAATCTTTACAAGAACAAAGGAATGGGGCCCGGACCTTTCAACAACCCGAGCGTCGATTCGGTCAAGGCAGTGCTTAATCCGGTCGATAAAGACAAGGAATACCTGTATTTTATCGCCAACATGAAGACCGGCAAGGTATACTTCAGCAAGACGTATGCTGAGCACTTGGCGCTTACCAAAAAATTGGAAAAAGACAACAACTAGTTTAAGGAGAGACAATCAATGTCAGCAGCAACACACAAACGTCCCGTAATCATCGGCGTGACCGGGGGATCCGGCAGCGGGAAAACCTCCGTTTCGCGCGCAATTTTCGATTCTTTGAACGGTCATTCGCTTTTGATGATTCAAGAAGATTCATATTATAAGAATCAAGACGACATTTCTTTTGACGAAAGGGTCAAACTCAACTATGATCATCCGAATGCGTTTGACACGGATCTTTTGATTGAACAACTGGGCGATCTGCTTGAATGGAAGGCAATTGATATTCCCGTCTACGATTACGTTCAGCACACCAGAAGCAAGCAGACGGTTCACGTTGAACCAAAAGAAGTAATCATCGTTGAAGGAATTCTTGTTTTGAATGATCCTCGTTTGCGTGATTTGATGGATATCAAGATTTTTGTCGATACTGATGATGACATCAGAATCATTCGTCGCATTCAGCGCGATCTTGAAGAACGCGGTCGTTCACTTCAATCTGTCATTGATCAGTATCTGTCAACGGTCAAACCGATGTATCACCAGTTTATCGAACCAACGAAACGCTATGCCGACATCATCGTGCCCGAAGGCGGCGAAAATCAGGTTGCGATTGATATTTTGGTAACAAAGGTCCGCGACATCATCAGCAAGACGAACGTTAATGATTAATTCTGACAATTTTTAATGATTGTGATATAATTATCCTTGTTTATAGGCATTTAAAGAGCCTAATTTAATAGTTTTAGAGGTGTGCTATGGCTGAAGAAAAAACATTTCCAATGACGTTGGAAGGAAAAGAAAAGCTTGAAAAAGAACTTGAAGAATTAAAGACGACGAAACGTGCAGAGATTATTGAACGAATCAAAATCGCGCGTTCTTTCGGCGATCTTTCCGAAAATTCAGAATATGAGGCTGCAAAGAACGAACAATCCATTCTTGAAGGTCGCATCAAAGAAGTTACGAACATGCTCAACCATGCCGAGATTATCGACAATGGCGCCATTGCAGAAGATGAGGTTGCAATTGGCAAGACCGTAACTTTCCAAGAAGAAGACGACGAACCGGAAACATACCAAATCGTCGGTGCTGCAGAATCAGATCCGTTCAACGGCAAGATTTCAAACGAATCTCCGATTGCCAAAGGATTGGTCGGACATAAGGTCGGCGAAACGGTGACCGTTGAAACTCCTGGCGGAGACATGCAGGTCAAAATCATTTCAGTGGAATAATAACCAAAATAAGGATTGAGGGAAAGCCTCAATCCTTATTTTTTTCGCGTTCGTTTTTATGTAGCTGCTGCTCAAGCGCTGAGATTCTGGTTGAAAGTTCCTCATTTTGGCGCTCGAGCTTGTGAAGCGCATGCATAATCTGGACAAATTCGCTTTTTTTATGCTCTTCGGTAAAGAATTTGGTCAAAGTGCTCGTCAGCATCCCGATAAAACCTACTCCCAAGATCATCAGCAGGGCAGCGGCAAGGCGACCCATGAAGGTGTGTGGCGAAATGTCTCCGTAGCCGACGGTCGAAACGGTTGCAAGTGCCCACCAAAATGCATTTCCCAGCGAAACGTGCTCTGAAAGCGAGTAGATGAATGATGATACCAACAGCATGAGTCCGCAGACGTAAAAGAGATAGACAATGTTGTTTGTTTTCAAAAACGTTTTTAGTTTAAGTTGGAGCTTGCCGATGATTCCGGCCAAACGCGCGAATCGAAAAACAAGCAGGATGCGCTGCATCGAAACGAGCTTGAAAATTCGGTTGAAACGGAAAAATGAGAAGAGCGCATTCAGCGGGATGATTGCCAGCAAATCCCAAATATGGGTTCTGAAGTAGAAACGTTTGTCTTTGGCGACCATCAGTCCGTAGAAATAGTCGAAGACAAACACCAGCCAGATTGAAGCATCGACGTAGACGTAAGGCTTTTGAACGATGCTGATGATTCCGTTGATGTCAAGCATGCTGAGAATAATTGAAATTGCGGCAAGAATGATGATCAAAGCATTATAGCTTCTGCGCATAAAATCCCTCCTACAATTTTAGCGTCAGCGTTGAAAGAACGATCAAAAGGGCCGCGCTCGACAAAACGATCAGCAGATCAACGTACGGATTGGCAATTCGCGAAAAAAAGTTTCTGAGCGAAAGCAAAAGAAGAATCGCCAAACTGAGCAGCAACAGCAAAAAGACCGTTTTTAACGGTGCAAAGACGAAAATCATGTACAAGGATGCCAGAAGCATCAGGTTTCTAAGGTTGGTAAACCATAGCTTTGATCCGAAAAAGGCCTTTTTGTATGAAAATTTACGGTTTTGAGGTTGATTGCTGATTTTAAGAATCGCCAACAAAAACCATGCGACATAAAGGGCAATTCCCGCAATGTACAAATTGAGGTCCCCTTTCTGTCAGTTTTGGGCAAACAAATCGGTCAGATGCTTCATGAACGTTTTGACGAATCGTTCCTTGTCGACGTTTACGGCAGCCTGCGTTTGCCTTGCTTCATCGTTGATTCTTGTTTCGTCACCGATCGTGCGGCCGGCGTAAGCACCTTTCGTATCGACTTTCATGTTCAGGTAGATCGTGTCGACGAGACTCGGATCGACTGCTGCGGCAGCTGCCAGAGGATCATGCAAAGCGCAGCCGCCAAGATGGGGACTCGTGACCTTGTAGGCATCGATGTAGTAATCGGTGATGTCAGCGTACTTTTCCCCGGCAACGGTGCCAAGTTCGCGCCACTTCTTCGTATCTTCCTTCGTCAGCAGTGTCCTCGTCGTCACGTCAAGACCGATCATCGTCAAAGGAAGATTGCTTCTGAAGACTTCATCGGCAGCTTCCGGATCCTGATTGATGTTTGCTTCCGTTACGGGCGTAACGTTGCCCGGAACCGTCAGAGCACCGCCCATCAAAGTAACGTGGCCGATCAGATCGACGATCGACGGATCTTTTTTAATGGCAGCGGCAAGATTGGTCAAAGGGCCGGTCGGAACGATCAAAAGACGTCCCTGATATTTGTGAGCCGCTTCGATGAAGAAGTCGACGCCTGACATTTTTTCGATCTGGCGCTTGGCCTTTTTCAATTCGACCTCGCCAACGCCGTTTTTGCCGTGAATCTGCGCGCTGATCGGCATGACGGAAAAGCTCTTCGTCGTTGAAGAGTGCGAAAGACCACAAAAGACCGGTACTTCGGGATGTCCGAGCATTTCAAGCAGGTTCAGGCTGTTTTGGGCGCCGTTTTCGACCAGAACGTTGCCGTACGAGCCGACGATTCCGATCAGATCGCATTCGGGTGCGGCCAACGCATATGCGATGGCAAGCGCGTCATCGATCCCGGTATCGAGATCGAGAATCATTTTATATTTTGCCAAAGGAAATCACTCCCATAAATTTGTTTATCACTTTTAGTTTATCAGAAAACAGGGAAGAAAACAGTTGTTTTTTTGAGAAATGCAGGGCGTTGGGAGGAAATGGAACAATTTATCCCAAAGACGGTTTGAGTTGCTGGTAATCTTTATAATATAATTAAAAATGGTATAATAAAAGATTGCAATGTTTTAACAATAAAGTACAACAATTGAGTTATATATTTTGATTATATAAGGCATTTTGTTGCTATTAAAGTAATTTGAGGAGGATTACCTAATGGTTGAACGAAAATCGGAGTTAGAGTTTGAAAGTGAATTAGTCGATTATATTGCTAAAATTGGCGGAACCAGGCAGTGGCAGAAGGTCGAACTACATACCAATGAAGAATTGTGGGCTAATTTTAAAAGAATTCTTGAACAGAATAATCAGGATAAATTGGAAAAACCGTTGTCTGATACGGAATTTGAACAGGTCAAAGCCTCAATTACAAAGTTGAATACGCCATATGAGGCCGGGCAATTTTTATACGGAGTTGGTGGCAAATCACAGATTGAAGTTGATCTTGATGATGGCAGTCATCGATTTTTAACGGTTTTTGATCAAGATCAGATTGGAGGAGGCACGACTCAATATCAAGTAACTACCCAAATCAGACGACCGGCGGTAATCCCCGGTAAGGAAAATAGACGATTTGACACAACGATGTTGATCAACGGATTGCCGATTATTCAGATTGAAGAAAAAGCAGACGGACATCAGGTTGATGAAGCTTTAAATCAGATTGAGCAGTATTTGGATGAAGGACAGTACGGAGATATTTTTTCGGTATTGCAAATCTGGATCGCAATGACTCCGCATCATATTAAATATATGGCGGTTACTGACATTGATCATTTCAATACAGACTTTGCTTTTCAATGGCAAAGATTTGAAGATAACAAGCCAGTAAACGATTGGAGAGAATTTTCGAATTTGGTGCTGTCGATTCCGATGGCACATCGGATGGCTACGAATTATATGATCCTTGACGGAAATTCTAAAAATCCTAATATCAAAGTCATGCGTCCTTACCAAGTCTACGCAACAAAACGTGTGATTGATTTGATCAAGAAACATGATTTTGAACATGATGCGGAAAAAAGATTGGGTTATGTTTGGCACGCAACAGGATCAGGAAAAACAATTTCAAGTTTCAAGGCATCCTGGCTGGCATCGAGACTTCCAAATGTTGACAAAGTTGTTTTCTTGGTTGATCGCGTGGCTTTAACCAACCAGACAGTCGAGCAATATAAGGCTTATGATCCTGAGAGCGATGAAAACAATGAGAATGGGGTTGTTGTTGACACAAGCAATCGTTATGATCTTGAACGTAAATTGTATTCGAATGACAGCACCGTAATTGTCACGTCTACACAAAAGATGGCCGCAATGGTCAGAGACAAGGAAAACAAAAAGAGTAAAAGAATTGAAAGAATAAAAGATAAGCACACTGTTTTTGTGGTTGACGAAGCGCATCGATCAACTAGCGGCGAAATGTTGGAAGACATCAAAAAATTCTTTGCTAAATCTGTTTGGGTTGGATATACTGGTACGCCCATTTTTCCGGATTCCTATGAGATTCAATCAGAAAACAATGGAAAGAAACACCACAAGATTACGACGTATGACGTCTTTGGAAATCCAATAGCCATTTATAACATCAGAAATGCTATTCAAGATGGAAATGTCTTGGGTTTTAAAGTTGATTTTGAAAATACGTTGCCGCAAAAGGAATTAAAGGAAAAGTATTTGCCAGAATATTTTAAACGGCTTAATCCGAAAATTTCTGAAGATGAATTGAAGTACAAGATAGATCATATGTCATCCGAAGACATGGATGATGCCGTGCAGCCGACTGTTTATGACAATAATGAAGATCAGGTCAAAGCTGTTGTTGATAACATCATTAAATATTGGCCCCAAAGATCGCATAACTATAAATACAATGCTTTGCTGACGACTCACGTTGGCGGCAACAGAGCTTCAACACCGATGGCTATGATGTATTATCGTGAGTTTAAGAGACGCAATAAGGAGCTTGATCGTCCCTTGAAGTTTGCTGTTACCTTTAGTGCAGATAAGACAAACGGTAATAATATGTTGGAAAATAATCGTTCACTTCATGAAGCAATTGATGATTATAATAAAATGTTTAATACCCATTTCGAGGATAAAGACGTCAAGGAATATACGGCACAAGTCGTGGCGAGACTGAATCGGACGATTAATGACAATCAGTACCTTGATTTGGTAATAGTCATAGATCAATTGTTGACGGGATTTGACGCTCCACAACTGAATACTTTATATGTTGACAGGACGTTAAAGGGTGCTTCATTGATTCAAGCCTATTCTCGGACCAATCGAGTATATGACAATCAAACTAAGACGTTTGGTCATATTGTAAGCTTCAGGTGGCCAAGCAATTCTAAAAGGTTAATGGATGAGGCTCTGGCTAAGTATGCTAACTCGGCTTCCGCAAACGTTCAAACGGAATTGTTTGATGATGGCGATGATGGTTCAGGAGACGGAATTTTAGCTAACGATTATAAAAATGTCGTGAATGAGCTAAAAAAAGTCGTTGAACATCTCAAAAAAGGAAACATTACGGACAATATTACTCGCATTCCTGCCGACAGTGATCAAAATGCACAGGATCAAATGGCAAGCGACTTGCGTAAATATACGAGACTTTTGAATTCGATAAAGCAATACAAAGAGTATGCCGAAGAAAAGGATGCAGGTGCTTTTCTTAAAAAAATCGGCTTGACGGAAGAGCAAGAGATTGTTTTGAGCAATAACCTGGCTAAAGAGCTAGCCAGTCATTTAGCCAAAAGAAATGTCGGTAATCCTGATTCATCAGTGAAATTGGACCTTCGTGTCGAACATGTTCAGGAAGTGGAGGTTAATTATTCATATCTCTATCAACTGATTGCCGAAATGATGAATGCATATCATGAAAAAGATTATGACAGTGCAAAAGAAAAGAGTGATGAAATCAAGAGTTTGACTGCTTGTCTCGATGATGACAAAGAGGCAAGAAAAATTGATGCTTTTACCGATAATATTATGAACGGTCGTGTATCACTTCAAGACTATCCTTATGAGGAGAAATCAATTCCTGAAATGATCGTAAATCATTGCGAGACAGGCGCAAGAGAGGCTATTTTGGAATGGAAGAAGAAATGGGGGGTAGTGGATATTAAACATTCAAGGAGTATCAACGATTTGATTGATAAGCACGTTGAAGGAAATGATGATTTGAATATTGATCGAGTTGAGGACACGATTATTAAAGAGGCCACTGAAGTTTATCGAACCGATGCTGAGAACGACGAAATTAGAGGACTTGCTCCAATTAAGTATCGAAATGAATTTCGCAAGCAGTTTCAAGAGCTTGCTGACAGAATTAAAAGAGAATATTAACGAAGGGATGATTTTATGAGTACTGCTGAAGATATCAAAAATAAGATTTGGGCGATGGCAAATGAATTAAGGGGGAATATGGATGCAAGCGAATATCGTGACTATATTTTAGGGTTCATGTTCTATCGCTTCTTATCTGAACACCAGTTAAATTGGCAATCTGAAAATGAGTTTCCGGATCTTGAGGGAAGGGAATTAGAAAAAATAAATCAAAGGTATGCAAAAGAAGCAATAGGCGATGATTTGACAGAATATTTGAAAGATATTGCGGATGCGTTGGGATATGCGATTGAGCCAAAATTTACATGGATTTCTATCGTTGAACGTGTTAATGATAGAAGTTTTGCGCCATCAGAATTTCAGGAAATGTTTGATAAATTTGCCAACAATGCCAAACTCAATCCGAATGCCGTCAATGATTTTACGGGAGTATTCAGCGATATCAATTTAGGAAATTCGCGTTTGGGGGACAGTACCAATGTTCGTGCCAAAACGTTGCTTGATATCGTTAATCTTGTTAATGAAATCGAATATAAGGATGAAGCCGGTCATGATATTTTAGGTGACATTTATGAGTATCTGATTGCTGAATTTGCCGGAAATGCCGGTAAGAAGGGCGGGGAATTCTTTACGCCTCATCAGGTTTCATTAGTTTTGGCAAAAATTATTGCAGCTAATATGGATCCTGAAATAGAACACCCTGAAGTTTATGATTTTGCTTGCGGTTCAGGATCATTATTGCTGACTGTTGAAGATGAGCTTCAGATTCCGGGAAGTCAAAAGAGACGAAGAGTCAGATATTACGGACAGGAATTGAATACGACCAACTACAACATGGCGCGAATGAACTTGATGATGCATGGCGTTGATTATCAAATGATGGATTTGCGCAATGCAGATACTTTGGAAAATGATTGGCCTGATGGCGTCGGAAACGATAATATCGATCATCCGCACTTTTTTGATGCGGTTGTTGCCAATCCTCCATATTCTTCCCGTTGGGATAATTCAGCCAATAAAATTAAAGATGCGCGCTTTAAGGACTATGGACTGGCTCCGAAGACAAAAGCGGACTATGCATTCTTACTGCATGGTTTGTACCATTTGAATTCTCGGGGAACTATGGCGATTGTTTTGCCGCATGGCGTTTTATTCAGAGGAAATGCAGAGGGAAAGATTCGCAAAGCATTGTTGGAGAAAAATCAAATTGATGCCATTATCGGCTTGCCGGCAGGGTTGTTCTTCTCGACAGGTATTCCGACCATTATCATGGTTTTGAAAAAGAATAAGACAAATAAAGATGTTCTTTTTATTGATGCTTCGGGTGAAGATCACTACGAAAAAATCAAGAAACAAAATTTTTTGCGTGAAGAAGATATCAATTTGATAATTGACACGTATAAGAAACGTGAGGATGTTGATAAGTATGCTCATGTCGCCTCGATTGATGAGATCAAGGAAAATGACTACAATTTAAATATTCCGCGTTATGTTGACACGTTTGAAGAGGAACCACCGATTGATCTTGGAGAATTGACGCAAGAAATTTCACAAACAGACCAAGAGATTGCTGAAAGTGAACAAAATCTGTTGTCAATGATGAAGGAATTAACTTCAGATGATCCAAAAATGATGGAAGATTTAAAGACTTTGATTTCACTTTTTGAAGGAAAGGAGGGAAGATAATGAATAAGAAAAAGGAATCAAAAGTTGTTCCAAACGTGCGGTTTAAGGGGGTTACGGATGATTGGAAGCAGCGTAAGTTGGGGGAAGTGTGTTTACGAGTTCAAGGAAATGATGGAAGAATGGATCTTCCAACACTAACAATATCGGCTTCAAATGGTTGGATGAATCAAGAAGATCGATTTTCAGGAAATATTGCAGGTAAAGAACAAAAGAATTATACCCTTCTTCATAAAGGAGAATTATCGTATAATCACGGGAATTCAAAGCTTGCAAAATATGGGACAGTATTTTCATTACAATCTTATAAAGAGGCACTTGTACCAAGGGTTTATCATAGTTTTAAAGTAGAAAAAGGAAGTCCAGATTTTATTGAATACTATTTTGCAACAAAATTGCCAGATAGGGAATTGGGGAAATTGATATCATCTGGTGCAAGAATGGATGGCCTATTAAATATTGGCTATAACGAATTTATGGGAATACAAATGTTATTTCCATCAGTTGAAGAACAAAAGCAGATTTCAAACTATTTTCGAAGTCTTGACCACCTCATCACCCTTCATCAACAAAAAATTACTCTGTTAACCAAGCTAAAAAAAACAATGTTGGAAAAAATGTTTCCTAAAAAAGGCTCGGTTATTCCTGAATTTAGATTCAATGGATTCGCTAACGCTTGGGAACAGCGGAAGTTGGGAGATGAAGCGGAAGAGATATTGGCAGGTGGTGATATTGACAAAGAAAAAGCAGTTGATGACGGTGTGTACCCAATTTATGCAAATGCCTTAACTAATGATGGAATTGTTGGATATTATGACGATTTTTATAGAGTAAAAGCACCAGCAGTTACAGTGACGGGTCGTGGTGAGGTAGGTCGTGCACGAGCTAGAATGATTGATTTTACACCAGTTGTGAGACTTCTTGCTGTCCGTTCAAATCATGATTGTTATTTTTTGGAAAATGCAATAAATAATCACAAAGTTGTTGTCGAATCAACTGGAGTTCCGCAGTTGACAGTTCCGCAGCTATCATCATATGATATTTGTTTTCCTAAAGATATTGTGGAAGAGAGGAAAATTGGAACTTATTTCAATCAATTAGACCACCTCATCACCCTTCATCAGCGTAAAATAGATATGCTTAAAAATATGAAAAAAGCAATGTTAGATCAGATGTTCATATAATGAAAAAGAGTCCCGCTTTTTTCTTGAATGGAATGAAATGACGAACAAAGTCGGTCACCTTGCGACTGATTTTGTTTGTCATTTTCTCAATTTTGGTACATGAAAATAGACTCTTTTTTCGTTATTCCTGTCATAACAGAAGATAGGCTTCTTAATGCATCAAAACCCGGATAAGATCCGCAATTGAATTGCGAATCATCCGGGTTTTCGATTTAAGGAATGGTTTTTAATCTACTTTTATTCATTAAAGCGATGCAAGATGTTGCATAATTTTTGAATTGTCTTTGTTTTCCAATTCTTTAATAATATGCAAGTATGTTTGTTGTGTAGTAGTCATGTCGGCATGTCCCAATCTCTTAGCTACGCTTGCGACCGATACCCCAGCAAATAATAACAATGATGCATGCGTATGTCTAAGGCCATGAATTGATATAACAGGTATTTCTAACTGCTCACAGTGTTTCTTCAATAA
>ERZ841120.564-NODE-564-length-24015-cov-9.237730_pt1 | contig 24015 bp, 23 predicted proteins | sample MGYA00519572_ERZ841120 | MGnify/ENA primary metagenome ERZ841120 (study PRJEB31850, sample SAMEA3708890) | human gut metagenome | biome: human gut; feature: human-associated habitat; material: faeces | place: China | collected 2014 ...
GAATTGCTGTTGTGGAAGATGAAGTCTATATGCGGGAAGAACTCTGCAATATGCTCCAAAAGGACGGGTATCTTGTGGAGGCAATCACCGAGTTTGAAGATGCCGCTCGGCTCTTGGCAGCCCTCCGTCCTGACCTCGTGATCTTAGACCTGAATTTACCAGAAATCAGTGGCTTTCAAATCTGCCAGGAGTTAAAGAATAAAACCGCTATCCCCATCCTGGTGCTGACTTCCAGAGATCAGGTAAAGGATGAACTGCAAGCGTTCCAGTTGGGTGCAGATGAATATTTGACGAAGCCGTGCAGAAAAGACCGACTTCTCGCCAGGGTATCCAATATTCTCAAAAGGTATGAAGGTCGTACCAACCTCATAGAGGGATTGGACTTCTTGTTGGACCAGCAGACCTACACACTTTATATTCATAACACCTCTGTGGTGCTTCCAAAAAATCAGGGAAAACTGTTGGTTGCTCTTTTGGCAAGTGGTGATGCACTGGTTACAACGGAGCAGCTTTGCATGGCACTGTGGGGAACTACGGAATACATAGATGAAAATGCCTTGCAGGTTAACCTGACCCGGTTGAAAAAAACGATGTCCGCCCTTGAAATGAAGCAGCGAATCGTTGCAGTTCGAGGAATGGGCTACCGTTTGGAAGCGGAGGTGTCTCTATGAAGCAGCTTTGGCACATGATAGAACGGTACTACCCCTGGCTTCTGTTGCTGCTGGGCGTGGATTGCTTTTGCGCTGTCATTCTTTGGATTTCTGACATTCAGGCATTTCAAACCTTGATCGGGTTAGTAGTTCTGACGAGCATCCTTTTGTTTTCAGCGATTCTGTTTGTACTAAACAAGAGGGAGAACACCCACATGGAACTGTTCCGGGATTTCCTCAGTGATCCTACCATCTGCAATGAAGAACGGCTGCTCAGTGCCATTAGTCAGAAAGAAGGAGAATTCCCTGCTCCATGGCCTGCGCCGAGGATATTTTGGATCTGTAGTCGAGATGGGCATAAATATTGGCGGTCGTGCTGAAATCCGAGTGGCCGAGCCATTCCTGGATTTGCTTCAGCGGCACGCCGTTGGCCAGCAGCAAGCTGGCGCAGCTATGGCGAAGATCATGAAACCGCATCTTCGGCATCCCGTGTTTTGCTATGTACTTAGGAAAGTACTCCGTCAAATAGTTCGGGCGCATGCGCTCTCCCAGCTCGTTCACAAAGACATAACCGTCGTAATCGTAGTTATAGCAATACCCTCTCCCCGACCTATTCCGTCTGCGCCGAGCACGGCTACCTGTCCGGCGAGCAGTATACCTGCCCCATCTGCGGCAAGCCGACTGAGGTCTACAGCCGCATCACCGGCTACTACCGCCCCGTGCAGAACTGGAACGACGGCAAGGCGCAGGAATTCAAGGATCGCAAGGTCTACGACATTGGCGCTTCGACGGAACGCCGCTTCGGCGCGGCGAAGGCGCCCGCCACGAAGGCTGAGCTTGCCGAGAAGGCCAAGCCCGCCGAGGGCCGGATGCTGCTCTTTACGACCGCGACCTGCCCGAAGTGCGTGATGGGGAAAAAGTTCCTGAACGACGCAAAGCTCGCCTACGAAACGATTATCGTCGACGAACAGCCGGAGCTGGCGCGGAAATACGGCGTGCGGCAGGCCCCGACGCTGCTCATTCTTGACGGCGAGGGCGTGACGGAGCGCGTGGAGAACCCCTCCAACATCCGCGCCTTTGCTGAGGCAAGGGGCAACTGATATGTGTTATGATATTCTTATTGTCGGCGCGGGTCCTGCCGGCCTGACGGCGGCGATTTATGCGCGCCGCGCAGGAAAATCGGTGCTGGAGCGCGATGCCTTCGGCGGCCAGATCACCTTCTCGCCCAAGCTGGAAAACTACCCCGGCTTTGCGGAAATTTCCGGCAACGAGCTTGCTCAGCGGATGCTGGAGCAGGCCATGGCTCTCGGCGCGGAGATCGACATGGACACCGTGCTGGAGATTCGCGACGGCGCGCTCAAAACGGTCGTCGGCGAGAGCCGCAGCTATGAGGCGCGTTCGGTCATCATCGCAGCGGGCGCAAAGCACCGGCGGCTGCATCTGCCGCGCGAGGAGGAATTTATTGGTAACGGTCTGTCCTTCTGCGCGGTCTGCGACGGTGCATTCTATCGCGGCCAGCACGTCGCCCTGATCGGTGGCGGCAATACGGCCCTGCAGGAGGCCGTGCTGCTGTCCGAAATCTGCGCGCGCGTCACCGTGGTGCAGAATCTTCCCTTTCTCACCGGCGAGCAGCGCCTCGTGCAGACGCTGGCCGCGCGGGAGAATGTCGAGTACCGCTACGGCACAGTTGTGACCGGCTACGAAGGCGCGGAGGCGCTGACAGCGCTGCGCCTTTTGCAGACCGAAACCGGCGAAGAAAGCCGCCTTGAAGTCGACGGCGCGTTCCTCGCCATCGGAACGGAGCCGGAAAATGCGCCCTTTGTCGCCGTTGCGGCACTGAATGAGCAGGGCTATATCGCCGCAGGCGAGGCTTGCACGACCGCAGCCGCCGGTATTTTCGCCGCCGGAGACTGCCGCGCCAAGGCCTACCGTCAGGTCGCCACCGCCATCTCCGACTGCGCCGCCGCTGCCCTGAATGCCTGCCGTTGGCTGGACAGCCAAGCCAGATAAAAATGCGCTGCCTCGCCGGCAGCGCATTTTTTATGAAATTTTACGGGTATCATTCGCCTGCTGCGGCAATGTAATCATTCACGAAGTGCATGATCTCACGTTCCAGCAGCTTCTCCGCGCTGCCGTCGCACGCTCCGGTCAACACCGCCGGAGCCGACTGCGGGAAATACTGATAGATCAGCCCAAGCGGGACATGAACATCCTTCAGATTCGCCATCATCCGATCGATCGCCTCCACGACCTCCGGCATTCCGATGTAATACCGTGCGCGGTCCGAAAGACTGTAGCTGCGGGCGAGGCGCTGCTCCTCCGGCGTTCCGTGGTAATGCTTTTGCCAGTTTTCGGGGTGATTCAGCATCGCCTGCTCCAGAGCCGCCGGGAAATTGGCCCGGCGCTGTGCGGGAATAAGTGCCTGCTCAATATGTGATAGGGCAAATAGCGCATCGCGGTAGCCAAAGGTCAGCGCCGGACCGACCTTCAAGATGGCGATGCCATCTTCCACCATATGCCGTAGACACGCCTCGGTCTGATAGTCTGTGGAATGGCCCTCAAAGACGAGATTGGGATAATCGGCCAGCATCGCGACTAGCTTCTGTGCTTTCTCATGGTCATACAGAAACACTGCGTCGTCGCCGAACTCAACGCCTGGCTGCACCACGACGGCGATGATATACTGCCACGCCTCCTGTAATCCGCAGGCATTGAATTCCTCCAGATATATCGCAAGCGTCTCCCGCAGGTCCTCCGGGTTTGTGACAGAAATGCGGTCCTCCTGCTCCGTTGCGCCGCCGGGGATGGGGACCTCGCTGCCGATCACATAGACCGGATGCAGCGCTTCGGGATGCTCAAGACGGTAGCGTGTAAATTCTTCTTCTGCTGCTCTGCACAGCCGAGCGCCGCGTCTTGCACAGATCCGTTTGTCCAGTGCGCCCGCCGGGTCGTCTGCGACCTTCATGCTCGTGTCCAGATGAATCTTCGTAAAGCCCGCCGCGACGTATGCCTGCACCAATGCTTCGGCCTTGTCCATTGCTGCGGCTTCCGGCTCCTTGCAGAAGGTCAGTGGACCCAGATGGTCGCCGCCGAGAAGGATCTGGCGCATATCACAGCCGGTCTGTGCGGCGATTTCTTCGATAAAGCGCACGTAGTCCTTCGGCTTCATTCCGGTATAGCCGCCGAACTGATCGACCTGATTGGCCGTTGCCTCGATCAGCACAGTGCGCCCATGCTTGGCGGCATCGCGCAATATCGTTTCGATTACCTTGCGGTTTGCGGTACAATAGGACGGAATCCCGACGACTTTCCCCTGCCTGCGTTCGTTCAGAATCTTCAAAATTGGATGCAGCATCTTCGTATTTCTCCTTTTCGTATGAATTTGGCCGCTGTACGCACCACACAGGATGCGTGCAGCGGCCGGTAAAAGGGGTCAGGCTTCAAAATTCGCCTTGAGGAACGCGAGAGAGTCGAGCAGAAGCTGGTCATACGCTTCGTCGCTGATGTCAGCGGGGACAAATTCACGCCAAAGATGTACCGCCTTGCTCAGCGGGCCGTTTTTCAGCATAAAAGGCTCGATGCAGAGATAGCCCTGGAAGTCCAGCTCACGCAGGACCTCGCCCATCTCCTTCCACGGCAGAGAGCCAAGGCCGGGGAGCTTGCGATTGTTTTCGTCGAGATGCATATGGCCGAGCTTTTTTCCTGCGCGGCGCATCGCTTCGGGAAGATCGTCCTCCTCAATGTTGGAATGGAACGTATCGATGAGCAGCAGCAGATTGGGGCTGCCGACCTCGTCGATGAATTTCAGACCCTCCGCAACATCATTGATGAGGAAGGATTCATAGCGGTTGAGAATTTCAAGATGCAGGGTGATTCCCAGCGCCTCAGCGGTTTTGCAGACCTGCTTCATGGAAGCAACGGCGTAGCCCCAAGTCCGCTCCTTATCGTGATCGACCGACCAGTCGGCGGGCCATGCACTGATTAAGCCGCCGATCAGCGTGTTGGTGCCGAGCTTGACCATCTGGCGCATCAGTTTTTCCAGATACGCAATGCCGGCAGCACGAATGGCAGGGTCGTCCGCAGAGGGGTCCACATCCGCCCCGGTGCCGTTGTTGACGGAAACTTCAAGGCCCAGCGCAGTGACCGCCTCGTGCAGCGCCGCGATTTCTTCATCGGTCATTTTGTAAAGATCCCCGGCATCGATCTCCATCACGTCAAAACCGGCGGCCTTGATTTTCTTTGCAACCTCAAGATAGTTGCATTTGCCTGCGTCTTTCATCCAGTAGTGAAACAAAAGTCCGTATTTCATGGCGGTACTCCTTTAATCATGATTTGAAGTGATTTTGTTAGCTATTTTCTCCGGAGATCAGTGCTGCGACCGTTTCCGGCGAGATTCGGCCCTCCATCGGACCGAACGCCGCGGCGTTCAGTGCGCCTGCTGCGTTGGCATTACAGGCGGCTTCATAGAGGTTTTTACCCTGTAGGAGCGAGGCAAGGAATGCGCCGTCGAAGCAGTCGCCTGCCCCGGTTGCGTCAAGCTGTTCGACCTTGAACGTTGGCGCCTTAACAAGCCCGTCGCGCGAGTAGATTGTGCTGCCCTTGGAGCCGTTTTTCAGCGTGATGAGCTTGAGACTCGGGTACTGCGCGAATAAATAGTCCACGGCTTCTTCGACGCTGGGTTTCTTGGAAAGCATCAGCAGCTCACTCACACCCGGCATCAGGACGGAGCAATTGGAAAGAATGGGTGCGACGATCGCGCTGAAATTGTCGTCACGCAGCAGCTCCGGCCGAATGTTAGGGTCAAAGCTGATCTCCGCCCCGTGCGCGGCAAATTGGAGCGCCGTATCGACGATCTTTTGGCAGAACTCTGGTGTTACGGTCAGTGAACAGCCCATGACATGGAAATATCCGGGCGCTGCAACGCGACCAAGCGCCGGTACAGGTACATCAACTGCGGCAGTTCCGTTGATGTGGAAGATAAACTCGCGGGAGCCGTCGTCGTGGTACATGACGAAAGCCGAACCGGTCGCCGCGTTTGCGGAACGATTTACGTGGGAGCAGTCCACGCCACAGCCGGTCAGCCGGTTAACGATGACATCACCGAAGGCATCCCGGCCGACACCGCCGATGATGCCTGCCGGCACACCCATGCGTGCAGCGGCGGAGATCATGATGGCCGGTGCGCCGCTGGCGTACGGCCCGAGGTATTCGCCGGGGGTGCTGTGGGGTACTTCTGATTTTGCGCGCATGATCTCAACGATCATCTCGCCCATCGTCCAAATGCTTTTCACTCGAATGCCTCCTGTTCATATGGTTTATTCGCCGATGAGCAGCTCCGGGAGCTGCACAAACTTCGATTCCTGCAGCGGCGTGAAAACGTAAGCGCGAAAGGTATCTCCGAGCGGGATGGGGACGTAGTGGAGCTTACCTGCTTTTACTTCAACCTGGGTGCCGGGACGGATCCGAACCAACTGAAGCGAATCGGGATCAACGCTGTCGCCAACGCGGGTCCCGAAGGGCATGATGCACGTGCCTTCGGTAAAGTAGAAGTTTTCCGTATCGTCGTGATACTCCAGCGTGTCGAACTCGACGGTCCGGTGCCAGCCCTGCAAAATGCCGGAGATGACCTTATTGGTGCGCAGCATTGTTTCCAGCGGAAAGCTGCGCCACTCAAAATGACCGGAACACAAAAGATTTTCCTCGCCGGGAAAGGCAAAACGGACGCCGCTGATTTTTGCATCTTCAGCATTGATTACTTGGACTTTCATGGCATTTTCTCCTTTTTTTCTAATAATAACATCGGCTTTGAAGGGAAAAAAGGGAGATCTTTTTGCTTTTTCCTAAGCGAAACGGAAAATATTGCACCGCAAAAATTTCCCCCGCCGGAATAGAAAAAAGCCGCACCGTCCGAACAAGACGATGCGGCTTTCGCTATGAAATTTTGGAGTCTAGCGATTATCTTTTTCTCTTCCGGGAGAGAGCTGACTGCGGTAGCTTGCCGGGGTCACGCCGGTCTGCTTGCGGAAGCATTTGCAGAAGTATTTATAATCCGTATACCCGACGTGTTCCCCGACATCCTGAATTTTCATCTCCATATTCTCCTCCAGCAGCTTTTTGGCGACCTTCATGCGGTAGTTCGTCAGATACTCGACAAACGTCATGCCAGTTTTCGCCTTGAAGAGCTTGGTAAAATAGAAGGAGCTGAGATTGACCTTTCCGGAGATATCGCTCAGCGAGATCACGGAGCTGTAGTTTTCCTCGATGAAGGCGATGGCCTCGCCGATCAGATCGTCGGAATAGTCCTCCTTCATGTCCCGCAGGTTTTTGAGGCAGCGATCGATGTTGGAGATGCACCAGTTATGAATGGCGATGGTGTCATACATATATTCGAGCCCCAGATTGCTGGTATCCTCGATTCCTTTTTCGACGCAGAAGCGCGCCAAGCCGATTGAAAAGATAAAAATTTGCTGATAGATGAATTCCTGATTGCCGTCGGAATAGGCAACGACATAAGACAGCAGCCTTGAGAAAATTTCGATGGCCGTTTCCCTGTCCTCCAAGGCGATGGCGCGGAAGATTTCCGATTCCAGCTTCATCGGGTATTTATAGTCCGAGAACCTTTTCAGCGGCGGGCAGAGCAGAATGCCTTTCGTTTTTCCTCCCTGTATGGCCGCGCGGGCGGCAGCGCAGTAAGAAAGCGAGAGCCGCTCCATCTGCTCCTCATACGGGCCGTAACCGACGGCGGCATTGACTTCGCCGCTTTCCTGAAGCAGCGCGGTAATCCAGTGTAGCTGGCTGTTGACCCAGGCATCATGATCCTGCGTCTGTGTGTAGTTATACAAGAAGATTACGATTCTCGTGCCAAGAGAGTTGAACGCAATTCCCTTTTCCGGTCGATCGAGGACCTTCTGAATCCGGCGAAAATTTCTCCCGCAATAGACCTTGACCGTGTCCTCCTCCGTCGGGCTTTTCTGAAAGTCGATTACGACGGAAAAGCCGCCGTACGTCCCGCCGATGGTTTCAAAATACCGATAATCCTCCAGCCGATCCATGTCGCCGATCATCAGGGAATAGGTAATCTGTCGGTCCAGCTCGCGCTGGACCTTATAGACCTGCTCCTTGAGCTGATAGTGGCTGTCGGCCCGCTTCTTTTGCAGACCCTTCTTTTCCAGAATATCCTGCACCGCCGCAAGGAACTCGGTCTTGCTGATCGGCTTGAGCAGATAGTGATTGATGCCGAGCGAGAGCGCGTCCTTCGCAAAGGAAAACTCATCATATGCGGAGATGATGATGACCGAGGTGTTCGGCGCAGTAGTGCAAATGGAGCGAGCCGCTTCAAGGCCGTCGATGCCCGGCATTTTAATATCCATACAGATCAGGTCGGGATGCACATTGGCGGCAAGCTCAATGGCTGCCCGGCCGGAATCGGCCTCAAAAATCTCCGTGATCTCCGGAACATACTTGTCCACCAACATACGGATTGCTTTGCGAGTGATCTGTTCGTCGTCTGCAATAAGTAAACGGTACATACGTTACACTTCCTCTCTGGGAGCTTGTAATTGGTCAGCCGGGATTCTGAGCCGGACAACGGTCCCGTGTCCGGCAACGCTGGTAATTTCAAAGATGTTCTTGCCGTAAAACAGCTGCAACCGATTGATGACGTTTTTGATGCCGATGCCGGTGGAGTGGCCGCCGCGATTTTTGGTCGTTTCGCCTGTGCGCTGAAGTTCACTGAGCGTTTGTGCATCCATGCCGATGCCATCATCCTCGACGCAGATCAGGAGTTCACCGGCCGACGTTCTGTGCGCATCGACGCGGATGGTGCCGCCGCACTCGCTGCTCTCAAAGCCATGAATTACGGCATTTTCGACGATCGGCTGGATGGTCAGACAGGGAATCTGCACCGAGAGCGTATCCTCATCAATGTCCGTTTCAAAATGAATCCGATCGCCGTAGCGCAGCTTCTGAATGCAGATATAGCGGTTCAGATTTGTGATCTCCTCGCCGAGCGTAACCGGCGTTTCCAGTCGCCGCAGATTATAGCGCAGCATATTGGATACGGTGATAATCAGAGAATTGGTTTCTGCGGCATCCTCAAACATCGCCGTCTGCGCGATGCAGTTCAGGGTGTTGAACAGGAAATGCGGATTGATCTGCGATTGCAGCGCCTTCAGCTCTGCGTCGCGGAGCATATTTTGCGTATTCAGGTTTTTCAGCTCACTGTTGCGCAGCTCGTTTTCCAGATTGGCCTTTTCGTTCAGCCGCGCGATATAGCGGCGAATTTGCTTGGACATTTTATTGAAGGCAGCGGCAAGGTCGCCGACCTCGTCGTCAGAGGCAATATCGATCTGATGCTCGTCCTCCGGATACTGCGCAATGACGGCCGCCTGCTCCGTCAGCAGGGAGAGCGGCTTGGTAAGATTTCGTAAAATCAGGATGGTCGCGGCAGAAATCAGCAAAATGATGACGGCCAGAATCATCACCGTTGCATAGCGCATGGCCGCGCTGCCTGCGACAAGCTGCTCGTAGGTCGCCTTGCTTTCCGTCATGTACTCAAAGACGAGAAAATTGATGCTCCCGGCGACCGAGGAAGCGATGGAATTCGCCCGTGCGAATTCCTCCGACATTTTTTCAATATCTCTGCCGCGGCAGGCCTTGATCGACGCGTTGGCGCACTGGCTCAGCGAGATGAGCATATTGCGGATGTCGTTATAGGCCATCTGCTCCGTCTGCGTGGCAAATACGGTCGGCATTGCGTTCACGGTTGCATACAGGCTGTCCATTTTTGCATTTAAGTGGTCCACATTGCGCGTGCTGCTCTGCGACAGATAAAGCTCCAGCTCGTCGAGTACCTCGTTCAGACGCTCTGTCGCATCGTTCAGCAGAACGACATTTTCCAGAATCTTCTGGTAGGCGCTGGAGGTCTGCTTTTCCTTTTCCAGAAACAGGTTCATAATCAGAACCGTTACGATAATCAGGACGAGGACAAAAATGCCGAGCTTTTCCCAGATTTTCAATCTTCTCATCGTATCAGGACACCACCGTATGAGGAATCAGATATTCTTGCGCCGCTGTGTCCAGCTCGCCCCGGCAGGCGCGGACCGCCGTCTGCACGGCCAGCTCACCCATGCGGAAGGGATCGGTGTTCACGGTGATCTGCACGATACCGCTCTGGATATAGGTTTCGATTTCATCGGAGTAGCCGATACCGGCGACATCGACCGAATTGACGCGGTTCAGGTCGATAATACCGCGCACCGCGCCGGAAATCAGAGTTTCGTCCAAACAGAGAATGTAGTCCGGACTTCCGTTCGGTAACAGAAGCAGCGTTTCTGCTGCGCTCATTGCCGTCAAAAGATCGGATTTTGTATATACGGTGTCAACGATGGTAACGGTCTTTCCAGCTTCAAGCGCATCGTACAGCCCCTTCAGAGTTGAAGAAACAGCCTGATCTTCCTTTTCCGGGAGAAGCAGCGCTGCGGTGAGATTCATCCCCTTTTTGCAAAGGGCTTCGCCGAGGTCGTAGCCGACCTGATAGTTATCCGACCCAACATAGGCGCTGCTATCAGGGAGGGCATCGTTTCTTATCGAAATGCATGGAATGGCGGAAAACGGCTCGAGTGAGCTTTCTTTGGCCGACGGAGCGGCGCTTACGATGATGGCATCTATGTTGCAATAGTCCGCCCAGACCTCAAAGGGGGTGCCGTTATCGGCGTAGGCGGAGTTCAGCTCGGCTACCTCCAGCGCAACGTTCCACTTTTGCGCCTCCTGCTCCGCTCCGGCGAGGAACTGCTCGGCAAAGCTCGTATCTGGGCTTCCGATGTTGATGGCGAAATGATATTCAAAGCTCAGCGCCAGCGGCATACTGGACATCTGCTCGTCCGGCTGCTCGATCAGCGCCGTTGCCGCCAACAGCGCGGCGATCAACACGACGCTGACCGCGAGGAACCATTTCATTTGCTTCTTTCCCATTGCTGACGCACCTCGCATTTTTGGACTATTCTACCATATTCTCGACATTCTTACAAGCGCGATTTGGAAAAACCCAAACGCAGGACGGCCGACCGTCCTGCGTTTGAGGAAAATTGCTTTTAATTTGCCTTCTTCTTTGTTACCACGTCCACATAGACGGCCGACAGAAGAATCAGACCCTTGATGATGTACTGCCAGAAGCTCGGCGTATTGAGCAGGCTCATGCCGTTATCCAGACTTGCCATGACCAGAGCGCCGACGATGGCGGACGGAACGGAGCCGATGCCGCCGGACAAGCTGGCGCCGCCGATGACGCAGGCTGCGATCGCGTCCATTTCGGCCATTTCACCGGCATTTGCCGTACCGGCGTTCAGACGCGAGGTCAGAATAATGCCGGCAACCGCGCACATCACGCCGATGATCAGATAGGTGACGAATACGATACGCTTGGTTTTGATGCCCGCGAGCTGCGCCGCCTCATTGTTGCAGCCAATGGCGTAAATGCACTTGCCGAAGCGCGTTTTCTTCGTCAGGAAGGTGAACAGCACTGCGAAGCACAGCAGGATCAGAACAGGGATCGGAATCCCCTGATAATCCGCCATGATGAACATAAAGCCGCAGATGAGTGCGAGAATAACGACGAGCTTCAGAATGGTCAACGCGGAGCTGGGGACGGCGATGTTATACTTTTTGCGATTTTTTCTGCCGTGCAGGACTAGGAAAACGGCTGCAACGCAAGCAATGCCGCAGAGAATCCAGCCAAAGACGGCGGGGATATAGCCCTGACCGATGATCTTGAATCCCGGTGTCATGGGCGCGATGCTGGCACTCTTGGTGATACCGATCAGAACACCGCGATAGACCATATAGCCGCTCAGACCAACGATAAAGGCCGGAACCCGCATATAGGCGACCCAGAAACCGTTCCAAGCGCCAACCAGCAGGCCAAACACCAGGACCACGCCGATGGTTGTGGGAAGGCTCATCTCATACCACACCTGACAGCAGGCTGCGATGCCGCCCAGAAGGCCCATGGCCGAGCCGACGGACATATCGATGTTGCCGGTCACGATGACCAGCAGCATTCCGAGCGCCAGAATGCCGGTGACTGCGGTTTGGCGGAACAGAATGGAGAGATTTCGGGGCGATAGCGAGGTGCCCTTTGTCAGAAGCGCCAGAATTCCCCAGATCACCACAAGAGCGATAATCATGGTATACGACCGGATATTTTGCTTCATATTACCAAGCGCCCGGCCAAGACCGTAGGTGTTGTGTTCTTTCTTATTCATCCTCGTTTCCTCCCGTCGCAAGGCGCATAATGCGCTCCTGCGTCATATCTTCATGCAATACCGTTCCGCTGACTGCGCCCTCATGCATGACAAGAACGCGATCGCTCATTCCCATGATCTCCGGAAGCTCGGAGGAGATCATGATGATGGAAAAGCCCTTTGCCGCCAAGTCCATCATGATCGTATAGATTTCGTACTTCGCGCCCACGTCGATGCCGCGCGTCGGCTCGTCAAGAATCAGAATTTTCGGTTCGGTCATCAGCCATTTTGCGAGAACGACCTTCTGCTGGTTGCCGCCGGAGAGGCTCCTGACTTCAGCGTTCAGCGACGGCACCTTGATGCCGATTTCCTTGACATACTGCTTGGCAAAGAAATATTGCAGGTTTACATCAACAACGCCCATGTGACACAGCTTTCGGAGGCTGGCAAGGACAATGTTGTCGCTGACCGTCTGCGCAAGCAGCAGACCCTGCGCCTTGCGGTCCTCGGTGACAAGCGCAATGCCGCGCGAGATCGCGTCCGCCGGAGAGTGGATATCGACCTTTTCGCCAAAGAGCGTGACCGTGCCGGTTTTCTTTCCCTCCATCGCGCCGAAGATCGTCATCGCCATCTCCGTCCGCCCTGCGCCCATCAGTCCGGAGATGCCCAAGATCTCGCCCCTACAGAGGTCAAAGGAGATATTTTTCAGAATCTTCTTCCCCTTAGCGTCCGTCAGGCTTAAATCCCGGACCTGCAAGACCGGCTCGCCGATCTCATGCGAATGGTACGGGAAGCGGTCCTCCAACTCTCTGCCGACCATGGCGCGGATGACATCCCATTCCGTAACGTCCGCCGTTTCGTAGGTGCTGACAAGCTGTCCGTCGCGAAGCACGGAGATGCGGTCGCTGATGCGGAACACTTCTTCCAGCTTGTGTGAAATATAAATACACGTCACGCCGCGCTGACGCAAATGATCCAAAAAGTCCATCAGTACATCGACTTCCTTTTCGGTCAGAGAGGCCGTCGGCTCGTCAAGGACAAGAATCTGAACGTCCTTAGCAAGCGCCTTTGCAATCTCCACCATCTGCTGCACGCCAATGCCGAGATGCTTCGTTTTTGTATGAAGGTTTGCGCTGATACCTAATTCCTGACACAGTGTCTGTGCCTTTTGATACATCACGTTTTCGTCGATCAGGCCGCATTTCTCCGGCCATGCGTTGAGATAGATGTTTTCCGCGATGTCCATCTCACCAACCAGATTCAGCTCCTGATAAATGATTGCGATCCCCTCGCGCTCCGCGTCCACAACGTTCTTAAAGGCGCACTTTTTATCGTGAATCAAAATCTCTCCGTTGTAGCTGCCGGTTTTATAAATACCGCTGAGGATTTTCATCAGCGTCGATTTTCCTGCGCCATTTTCGCCGCAGAGGGCGTGGATTTCGCCCTGCTTTACCGCAAGCGTGACGTCCCTCAGCGCATAAATACCGGAAAATTCCTTGCTGATATGCTGCATTTCCAAAATATAATTCGACATTCTCTTTTCCTCACAGTCGGAATCATCCAAGATTTATAAGTTGCGGAGCAGAGGTGAACCTGCTCCGCATTGTTGCTCGAACGAGATTGGATTAGCCGACGTTTTTGTAGATCGCGTCCTCGGCCTGCCAGCCGTCCTCAATGACGACGTTCATGTTTTCAGAGGTCACGGCGAACATATAGTCCGTATCCGCCAGCATGACGGAGGGAACGTCAAACGTGCCGTTGTTCGTGGTCGTGACGGTGTACTTCGTAGCGGGGTCCTCGCCATTGCAGAGCATATAGGCCGCGACAACACAGGTTTCGTCGCAGAGCGCAAAGCGGCGATAGATGGTCATGGTCTGCGTGCCTTCGACGATTCTCTGGCAAGCGGCAAGATCGGTGTCGAGGCCGGTCACGACGACCTTACCCGCAAGGCCCTGCTCCGTCAGCGCCTGAATCGCGCCGCCGGCAGTGCCGTCGTTGGAGGTCAGAACGCAGGCGACGTCGTTGCTGTTGGCGACAAGGCCGTCCTCGGTGTATTGCAGCGCGTCCTCAGCGGACCAGCCGTCGCACCACTGATCGACAACGATCTTGATGTCGCCCTTGTCGATGTAGGGCTGAAGGACGGACATCTGGCCGTTGCGCATAAGCAGAGCGTTGTTGTCTGTGGGAGAGCCGGAAATCAGGAAGTAGTTGCCGGTGGGTGCGTGCTCAACAGCGAACTGTGCCTGAAGTACGCCGACGGTGTAGCAGTCGAAGCTGACATAGAAGTCCAGCTCGCAGTTATTGATCATACGGTCGTTTGCAACGACGGGGATCTTCGCCTCATGCGCGGCCTCGACGATGGTGCTGGCAGCGTCGCCGTCCTGCGCGATCACGATGAGCGCGTCAACGCCCTGCGTGATGAGATTTTCACACTGAGAATATTGCAGCTCTTCGTCGCCGTTGGCAGACTGGATAACCAGCTTTGCGCCAAGCTCGTCGGCTTTCTTCTGCATATTCTCTGCGCAGCGTTCCCACTTTTCTTCCTGCATCGTTGCGAAGGATACGCCAATGGTGATGCTGTTCTTGCTCGGATTGGAATCATTGTCCGTGGTGCCGGGATCGGGGGTGTCCTTTGCGCAGCCCGCAAACAGGGTCAGGATGGTTACTGCGACCAGCAGCAATGCCAAAAATTTCGCTTTCATCTTCATTCCTCCGTTTTCATAATTCGGATGCCCGCGGCATCTGCATTTACTTTAGCGGTTTTTGTCGAAGTTGAAAACCTTTAATCTTGCTGAAATTGGTTTGAAAAATTGCTCCATTTTTTGGCGTTATGACGAAAACGCAATATTTTCTCCCTTACCCGGAAGGGACAGCCGCGCGATTTGGCGTTACGACAAGATTCTACCCCAGGGACAATATTTCGCATTTTTTTTCGTCTTTTCATATTTTTTCGTGGGGATATAATGAAATCACCACAATAAAAAAACTATGGAGGCTGAACAAATGGATAAGCAATACATCGTTGACCTGAGTCAAAGACTCATCCCCGGCAAGGAGCATAACTTTAACTTCGACATCGATCTGCGCGACGCTGCGGAATCGATGGAGCTTGCCTATGATGATTCCGTCTGGTACAAGATCGCCTATGTGTCGATGTGCACCCACAACAGCACGCACGTTGAGGTCCCCTTCCATCATATTAAAGAAGGCCTTCAGGTCGCCGACTTCCCGCTGGAGCGCCTGATCGGCAACCTGACGCTGCTTGACTTCTCCTATAAGCCCGACGACGGCGTGATTACGTTGGAAGATCTGAAACAGTACGACGACCAGATTCATGAGGGTGATATTCTGTTCATCAAGACGCATATGGATAAGTACTTCCGCTCTGCGGACTGGAATACGTATCCGTACATCGAGGTCGCCGGCATCGAGTGGCTCATCAGCAAGAAGATTGCCGTCCTCGGCACGGACGCGGCCGGCATCGAGTGCCAGACGGCCTATAATCAGCCGGGCCACGTTACCCTCTTTAAGGCGAACATCCCGCTCGTCGAATCCCTGACCAATCTCGATGCCGTTGAAAGCGGCAAGTACCTCGTCTGCATCCTCCCGCTGCCCATCGAAAAGGGCGATGCCTGCCCGGTCCGCGTTACCGCGATCGCCAAGGAAGGCCTCAGAAAGATGCTGGCCGAATAAATCAAATCGCGCCGTCCTCCAAGCACGCGATTTTACCCATAAAAAAGCGACGGTTCCTGCCGGAACCGCCGCTTTTTGCATTACTTCATGTTGCGCTCGTATCCGGCACTTTCGACCAATCAATGTTATTGATTTTCATAACATACACCTCTGTCATTTGTTCGGTGGAAGACACCTGTGTATGCTATGCTGTTCTAACATCGTTCTAACATTTCTAACGCGAATTCTAACAAAACTGCCAAAATCGGCTCATTTTTGGCTTTCATTTGAACCCCTTGAAAAATCAAGCTTTTTCAAGGGTGAATGCCAAAATACCTTGATACAGCTATGGTTTTGGGCGGACAAAACAGCCTGAAAGCGATACGAAAAAACCACAAAAGTCATAATGGTTGAAAAGACTCGAAATCTCTTTTTGATTATAAAATAATCAACGAAAATTGCCGGTTAGGAGTAGAGGTGTTTTTGAAATCCGAAATAATCAATGTCATCGGTTTTCCTTTCAAGGCATTTGTCGATGATAATGTGAATCAAATAGTAAGTACACATGTTCGAATGAAAAATTAAATCGAATACCAGATGATATTTTTGACCAAACAGTTTTCGGTGTTATAGCTCAACTATAGTGTCATTACAAGAAAGTCTTATTTTTTATTCTGTTGCATCAGGACCGTATATCATTTGGTAATCCATCTTCGGGAAACTTTATACCCCATTATGCCGCACTATTCGCGGCCATAATGGGGTATATCTTTTATTCACTGCCAGTTTCGTTTCAGGATCTCGCTTTTGAGATACAGCGTACTCTTTTCCGAGGATTTGATCGGATGGAGCTTTCCGCGCTTTGTCAGGTCGATGATGTTCTGCCGGGAGCAGCCCAAGATCTCCGCCGCTTCCGCTGCGTTGATGACTCTGTGGGCGGCAAAGTTCCGGAAATCAGCAGCCGTTAGAGGGACGCTTTTCCCGATCCGGTAGAGCATCGCATCCGAAACGGTCATGTTCACATCCCACGCAACGCCGTATCCGCCCGTCTGCATCTGCACATGCTGAAAATATTCCGGCTTCTTGAGAAGGATCTGAAACGCCTTTGTCTTTTCAAAGTGCTTCTGCAAATCGCACTTCTTCACCGCACCATCCCGGAAAAACACCAGCAGGCAATGATCCTCCAGCGGCAGCACATCTTCAATTCTCTTTGAAAAACGTTTCGTAATTTCTTCCGGAAGCTCCATCTCATCAATGGGAACGAGACAGTAGTCATCCTGGGCGCACCGTCCCATCGCCAGCATCAGGAGTGCATACTCATCATACTCCTTCAGGTGATTGTCGCGCAAAATCTCACCAATGTTCTGACGGTCGGGCGGAACAATCCGCTGCTCCACCCAGATTTTGCTCCAATAGGAATTGACCGTGGTTTCCCCGCGCTTCACGAAAGAATCCAGCAGCAGCGGTGTCTCCCATGCGTCCGCATTCTCCGGCAGCTCAATGTAGAACCGCTTTTCCTGCTCGTAGTACAGGAGGTACGCCAGATCTTTCTGCTCCTGCGATGATTCATCTCGAATGGCAAAAATCTTCATACGCGCACCACCTTTTCCAAATCATTTCCCATATCTTGTTTTGGAGCGTCTGAGAGATCACACCGTCCAGTCCTTCCAGCAGAACCGGCCTGTCGCTCTCGTGAAGCGGCGTCAGCTCCGGCGTTTTGTCCTTCGGAATGATACGCAGGTTATCCCATGTGGACTTTGAGCCGATAAAGTTATTGCAGGGCTTGTCGGCCATCACATCGAACGCAGCCGCCGCAGCATCATCCGGGCAGCTGCAAAGCAGAGAGAGGCCGTGGTCAAACAGGGGAGCCAGACGAACGGTCTTCTTCCTGCTGTTGCGCAGCACCTCAATATTGGCACCGTGGCGATCCCGGTTTAGGATCAGATAGTCTACGATCAGCATCTGATAGACATAATATTCCCATCCCATACGGATGCAGAAATCCAAGGCAGATTCATCCGGCAAAGCCTCCAGCTCCTTGTAGGCATCCAAGGCAATCTTCGATTCGCTCTTTGCCTTGAAATCCTCCGAAGCGCAGAGATAAACCTCGTGGGTTCTGCCATCCACTGAAACATCCGCATGGATCAGCTGATAGGGCAGATGAGGAATCCCCAGTATGGTCAGCAGCCGGTCAACGATCAGCTCGTTCATGCACTCATGCCCGATGACTCCACGCGCTTTATCAAAGTTTGAGAGTTTGTAATAGGTCTTCTTTCCGCCGAGTTCGGAGTACGCTTTCAGAAAAGAACCGGCGGTTCCGGAAGAATTGCGATAGACTGACCACGACAAATACGTCAGGTCCCGCTTTTCTTTCATCAGCTGCATGTATACCTCACCTCAAAATCATTATATCCTTTTACTTGTCATACGTCAAGCTTATTTTGCGTCACAGCTTGTCATATGACAAGTTCATCCAACTTAAAACCTGCATAAAACCGCCGCCCCGAACGAAAAATCGGGGCGGCGGTTCTGTCATGTAAGGCTTCTCAGATATTCCTCTACATTCTGATACCGAATGCCGTCTATCACTTGGCTTTCCCCGCGGTAGAGGACAAATTTTCCTGTAATCGGGCCGTAGCGGTGCTCGGTCTGGGCGCATTTTTGCTCGTCGATCAGATGACGGTACTGCTGCGACGCAGCTTCCTCGCTGTGCTTGATCTCGAAAATACGGCAGGAGCCTGCCTCCGGGTCAAACACCACCATGTCAAATTTGCCCACGGGGAATTGCAGGACAAACACCTGCTTCTTGGGGTTTGCCAGCTTGGTTTCCAGCAGGACAATGTCCTCCAGCATCCGCCCTTTGATCTCGGTCAGAATGCGCTGCTGCACGGCGGTGCGCTCCGCAAGAGACAGCGCGCTGAATGTTTCATCCAGCAGCAGACTGCGGATCAGTGCATCCGCCTGCGCATAGCCGCGAATAGACGCCGCAAAGGAGCGCAGCGCCTCGCCGGTGCGGACATTGGTAGTAAACGCGGAAAGGTTCGCAGATTTCGCCTTGGGCAGCTGCTTTTTCAGCGCCTTCAGCTCCTGCTCCAGCGCCTTCCGCCGCTCGATTTGGGCGCGGAAATTCTCCAATTCGTCAGCGGGAATATACTTCTCCCGTCGCTTTTTGTTCTCCGTCCAACGGTGGTAAAAGTATTCCTTTCCGTTGACGGTTTTCTTCGTAATAGAACCGGCTGGCAAAAAGGAAATCTGCTGTTCCAGCTCCGCCGCCCGGGTTTGCATCTCAGATAAGTCCATAGCGCACCGCCTGTGAGATAGGATTCTATAAAGAATTATACCCCACTATACCCCGAAATCAAGGGTATAGTAGGGTATAATTCTTTTCTTCGAACTGTTTAGCCATTGATATTTTTACGATACACTATTGCTTAACTACTTGGTAATAGGATGGATGATTCCGTTTACACCGGATCCGTATGCAGCCAGCAGTCGTCGCTGTGGGCGTTGATGACGCCGATGGCCTGCAAATAGGCGTAGATGATGGTGGAGCCCACGAAGGCCATGCCTCGCTTTTTCAGGTCCTTGGAAACGGCGTCGGACAGCGGGCTGGTGGTAACGGCGGGGTTATTTTCGTGGATAATTTTCCCGCCTGTCCAGCCCCAAATATAGGAGTCAAAACCGCCGTATTCTTCCTGAATGTCCCGGAAGATGCGGCTGTTTTTGATGCTGGCCCGAATTTTCAGGCGGTTGCGGATGATGCCCTCGTCAGAGAGCAGCTGGGCGATCTTTTCCTCGCCGTAGGCGCAGACCGTGTCCAAGTCAAAGCCGTCGTAGACCTTCCGGAATCGCTGCCGCTTGTTCAGCACTGTCTCCCAGCTCAGCCCTGCCTGAAAGGATTCCAGAATCAGCAGCTCATACAGGGCGTGGTCATCGTGGCACGGAACGCCCCACTCCTCATCGTGATAGCGGACATAGAGGGGGTTGGCCAGATTGCACCACCGGCAGCGGAGCCTGGTTTTTTCTTCTGTCATTTCAATGTTCTTTTCCATTTTGTCTCCTTGAAGTCCGCAGGTCCTGCAGAACAGGCAGTTTTATTTTGATGCGTGTCATGATTTTATTGCTCCCTCAATCGGTAGCATCCTCGTCCGGTTTTCTGGAGCAGTCCTTCCTCGCACAGCTTTTTCAGCACCCGCTGAAGCTGGCGACGGCTGCAATGGAGCGGCTGAAGCGCATGGTTCACCGAAGTAATTGCATGATCCGGCTGAACCGTCCGCAGGAAAAACAGCACCTTTTCCTCCAGCGTCTGCGCTGCGGCATCCATTACAGCGGAAAGCGACAGCTTCTGCGCCAACTGGCCTAACACAAAGCGAAGAAAAACCGGATCGTTTTCCAGAGCGCTTTGATTTTCCCGAAACGGCATTGCCAGACAGATTACAGACTCTGCCGCCTCGGTAAAGAATGGCTGCTTATCCGCTCCGCTGAACTCTATATCTCCCAGCAAAGTTCCGACTCCGGCTTTTGAAATATAGCGTGCAGTGCCACCCTCCGTCAGATCATAGATGGAAACGCTGCCCTTCACGATGATATAAAAGCAGTCCAGCGGAAACATCGGGCTGTTGAGCAACTCGCCCTTTTGAAATTCCACCGCTTGCAGCGCCGGTGGCCGCTGCTGAAAGTTTTTCTGCTGCTCCTGATAATACTGCTCCAATATGACTTTGCTCTGAATCGTTCTCACTGCCCGCACCTTTTTTCTTTTATTGTGCCACATGGCACAAACTTTTTCAAGGGGAATCGATATAATATTGTCTGTTGGAGGTAAAAATATGGATTCTCTCTTTGATACCAAGCACTTATATCGCAGCTATTTTAAGATGGCATTCCCCGTGGTTCTGGGTCTTGTGGTCACGCTGATCTACAATCTGGCGGACACTTTTTTCATTGCACAAACCAATGACACCAACCTGATTGCCGGAGTGTCGCTGTGCTCGCCGGTGTTTACTGCGCTGATGGCCTTCGGCAACATCTATGGTCAGGGCGGAAGCTCCCTCATTTCCCGGATGCTGGGCAAGCAGGATGCGGACGGCGTGAAGCGAGTCAGCTCCTTCTGCTTTTACATTGCTATGGTCACCGGCGTTGTACTGGCAATCGTCATGTCTGTCTTTCACAAGCCAATTCTATCCCTGCTGGGAGCGGATGCTGACACGCTGCCCCATGCCTTTGATTACTACATTGTGCTGGTGCTCTGTGCGCCTATTATGGTTTTGAGCTTCATCCACTCCAGCCTTGTCCGCTGTGAGGGAATGTCCACGGAATCCATGATTGGCACGGTGATCGGAGCAGTCGTCAACATCATCCTCGACCCCATTCTGATCTCCGCCTTCGGCATGGGCGCAATGGGCGCAGCGATCGCAACGGTGATTGGCTACCTTTGCAGCGTGCTCTATTTTCTCTGGCTGCTGCACAAAAAGAGCCGCTGTCTGTCCGTTAACCCGGCTCAGTGCAGGGTTGAAGGGGACGAGCTGCGGCAGATTCTTGGTGTAGGCGTGACGGCGGCCTTGAGTAATCTTATGCAGAGTTTGTGCGTCATCGTCATGAATCAATTTCTGCTTCCCTATGGCAACGACAAGATCGCTGCCATGGGCATCGTCCTGAAAATCAACATGATCGCCCAACTGGTTCTGACCGGCTTTGCTTTCGGCGGTGTACCACTGTTTGGCTACCTGTATGGGGCGGGCAAGCGTAGTGATATGAAAAAGCTGGTGCGCTTCTGCATCTGTTTTCTGTCTGTATTTTCCCTTGTATTGACGGCGATACTCTGTCTGTTTGCTGCGCCGCTGATGTCTGTGTTCCTCAAGGACGCCGCGATGATCGCCGCCGGTGCCGAAATGCTCCGCTGGCAGGCAGTCAGCACGGTGTTTGCCGGTATCGTGCTGTTGTTGACGGTACTGTTTCAGTCCACCGGAAAAGTGGCTCCGTCCTTTGTGCTGTCCATCAGCCGTCAAGGCGTGGCCTTCGTTGCGGCACTGCTGGTCTGCGTGAAGCTCTTTGCTTACAACGGCGTACTGATGGGGCAGGCAGTAGCGGATGTGGTCAGCGCAATAATAGCGGTTCTTTTGCTGCTGATCTGCAATCCAATGAAAAACGAAGAAGTCCTCTCATAAGAAAATACGAAGAAAACAGGGGGTGCCGATCCGACCGGCGCCCCCTGCGTCTTTGTCAAGTGTCCACTACGGAATACATCTGTTTCCGATCATCTGCTCAAAGAACCTTCGCCGCATTCTCCACCATCTGCCGGTACTGCTCTTTTACGTCCGCCGGAGCTTTGATGCGCACCTTGCCCTCGAAGCCGAAGATCCAGTTGAAGAACACCTTGCCGACGGCAACTTCCTCAATGACCCGGAAATTCTGCAGGTCTCCGGCGTAGGTGTGCACGTCCGGCCCAAACTGGTCGATGATTGCATCCATCACGCCATTGTCGCAGAGCAGCTCCACCTCTTTGCGAGGAGCATTGTACATCCGGAAGGTGGTTTTCACATACTTTTCGACGGAGAAACCGGCCTTGGGCGGCACCGCAGGCTCGTCGAGAATCTCCGGCTGCTCCGCAATGCGGTCTACCCGGTGGCTGCCGATATTCTCGTACTTGTCCGAATAGCCCACCACATAGTAGTTGTCGCCGTCCCAGACCAGGGAGCAGGGGCTGAAGGTGTATTTCTCTCCGCCGTGATGGAGCACACGCTCCTTCTTCACGTTGTATTCGATCTTCCGGAACCGAATCTTCTTATGCTGGTTGATGGCTTCATTGATGGTGTCGATGATGTAGAAAATCTGCTTGTTTTCCAGCTTCCCCCGGCCGTCCACAACCACATTACGCTTCAGATCCCGAGCCTTATAGATGCCCGCCAGAGCGGTGACCTTTTTGATGAGGGCATCGCTTTTTTCTTCGGGAATAAATTTGGAGGAGGCAATGGCGTCGATTATGGTCTTCAGCTCGGCGATCTCGAATTCACGCTCCAGGTAGCGATACTGGTTCTGGGTAGAGCGCCGCTCATCGATGCCGAACCCGGCTTGCTGCAGCACCTCGATGTCACCCTTGATGGTGGTCCGGTGGGGCTCCATGCCGTAGCGCTGCTTCAGAATGCTGGCCAACTGGGCGGTGGTCAGATAGTTGTCCTCATCCGTGCGCTCCTGCAAGATCTGCAGAAGATACAGCGGTCTCAATTTTGCGTCGATATCCATGGTGTTACTCCTTGATTGGTTCGGGTGGTTGACGATTGTTTCTCAGTTGGTGCAGGAAATGGGAATCTGTCTAATTAAAGAATCTCGATTTTACCAATGATATGTCGGTTAAAATTATCCAATTCTTCTGCAGGAATCCATAATTCCTGATGATAGCTTGCGCCAACCATCCGCACAGGAAATTGAGAGATGTATGTATCATCGATTTTGAAGGTCGTAACATACCCCGTATACTGGGAGTCAGGGTATCGCCGATTCCACTTCTCCGCAATTTCTCTGGCATATTTTTCGTTCAATACGGGATAGAAAATAGGCTGTTCAGGCAATCTGGGCGGATAAGCTGTAAAACCTGATTCAGCAATCAAGTCATATTCAGCCTTGCCAACGGGACGAAATAGAATCATACAAATACATCCTCCCCAAATTCAAGTTTATCGAACTCTCACGCTCCGAGCAAGCTCTGATCAAAGGCAAACAGAGCCTCGTTTATTTCAAAGACATTGTAGTTTTCATTCTCGATGAAATACTCAATGATGATGTCGAACTTGTTGGAGTGGGAGAGTGCAAAGCCCGCCTTCATGAGCATATCCTTCATTTCTGTAAGCGGCAGCTCAAGGGCAATGGAAAACGCAATGACCGTGGACTTGGATGGCTTGTAGGACTTGTCCGAGCGGATCTTCGAGAAGAGTTTCCTGTCAATATTTGCCTTCTTATAGCACTGTGCGTCCGTCGTGCCGCGTTCGTCAATCTTCCGCAGAAGCATCTCCGAAAAGCTCTCATCGATCTGCCCCAGTGCATCATCAAGAGTTGCCGCCTTCTCGGAGATGACTGCCATAGGAGCTGTGAGCTTTTCAATAGCCTCATCGTAAACGGGGGACTCGCAAGGCATCGGCTCTTCCATCCGGAAGGCACTCATTCTACGCAGACGTTCAGAACGAGGATCGGTATGTTCGTCCACATAGCGGTCATCTATGTATGAAGCAATGTCGGCAAACAGTTTGCCGCTGATCTGATAGGCTTTGCGGTCAAAAATGACGATGTACACCGTCATTTCGTTTTCAAGAAGGAAGCTGCTGATGGTGTCAATCGCAACCTTGAGAGCCTGATCCTTCGGATAGCCGAAAATACCGGAGGAAATCAGCGGGAACGCAACCGATTCGCAGCCGTCCACACCGCCGCCACCCAGCAGCGACTCGTTGGCAGCGTTGACGATG
>ERZ841120.571-NODE-571-length-23824-cov-47.709706_pt1 | contig 23824 bp, 30 predicted proteins | sample MGYA00519572_ERZ841120 | MGnify/ENA primary metagenome ERZ841120 (study PRJEB31850, sample SAMEA3708890) | human gut metagenome | biome: human gut; feature: human-associated habitat; material: faeces | place: China | collected 2014 ...
ACTTCAAAGGTGTGGTTACGCGATATTTATTTGTTCAAAAAGTTGTAAACTGCTGCTTGGTTATTCATATGGTATGGCGAGGTATTGGGTGTTTATTCCCGATGCTCACGGTGAAATGTATCTACAGGGACCTGTCATGGCAAAGGCCTGTTTCTATGAAGGTCGTCTGGTAAGCATTACGATTTTCATGAATGGCGGTTTTGAAGAACGAGTTCGACACATTTCGCGCCGTTATGGTACGCCCAGACGGTTTGAAGGGCTATATGTTTGGGAAGGCCCGTATACAACGATGTTACTCGGACAGGATGATAAAGGGATTACGCTGATGATGCTGAGTAATGTGTTGAAAAAAATTAGGATGTGAACTGCTTTTATATCGAAAAAATGTAAAATCATCCAGAAAAATAAGAAAGCGGCGTCCATTTCATTGTGAGTGGATGCCGCTTTTCTGTATTACATCAGTCATACGGCCCAGCCACTTCATCCGAACTGTCCTCTCCCTTTGTCAGCGGCCTGTACGGGCCGGATAAAAAGAAAACAGGGACGCGCATTGCCAGGAATGACAAGGGCAAGACGTATTATGTGCCGGCTGATATGACCTATGAGGACTGGAAAGCCGTGTATGTCGATAAGTCTAAAACGCTGGAAGAATGGCTGGAAGTTAAGAAAATGCTATAATAAAAGAAAAACTGACAAAAGTTTTAGTGACGGCAGGCATTAAGTTTGAAATAGTTCACTATCCGCCTAAACCGATTGTTAGTGCAGATCTTGCTTTTGATGATACGCATATTAATCAAGAGCGCCAGCATGGGGTTACGTTGCCTGTTGCGCAGGACATAATCGACACGGCACTGTTTTCGCTGACTGGTTGGAAAGGGCGAAGTGAAAGGTACTATGATGCTCGGAGCCGTTTACGTTTTAGATGGGTGTATACGAACTGCGTTTTTAGAAAATGAGTTTGACGATAAAATTAAGGAGGTGCTGAGAAAATGGAAGGCAATCAAATCCGATGCCCCGTAGCTGGGCGAATGATAGATGATGCAGAATGCTTTGATGTTTACATGGTTGTTGAGGAAGGCGCCCCGCTCTGGTCAGCACCGCAGGATATAGTCAATAAGCCAGATTTTAGGAAACAATGTTTAGCATGCCAGCATCATCATGACTAGATATACAAGATGGGAAAATAATCGCTTGAGGTGGAGGAGTTCGTACAATTCGCACGCCGATGGTATGACGGGGGAAACCCGAGAGACGCAGGAGAAGTGTACGCCTGCCAGGTGATTATTTTCTGCCCAGAATAGGAGGTCACCATGCATTTAGACTGGTACAACAAGGCTCCACGGAAGGCGGGGCCGCTTAAACAAGGTCATATTTTCAGCGTCTGAATAATCAGGCGCTTTTTTTATCACATCGGCCTGCCGTCAAAAAATCGTCAAAAATACGCGGCCAGCGGCCGTATGCGTAGGGGCCGGCCCGGGCAGCCTTTTTGGCAGCCGTCCTGCACCTCTCGATGGTCGGTACTTGATGGGCTGGGACGGCCCCTACGGTATCGCATGTAGGCGATGGGGAATAACACTGGCAGTCTGCCGCAAAAAATACACGGCCATTGGCTGAATTGTAGGGGCTTCCCGTGGGAAGCCCGCCAGAGATATTCGACCACAGCCCATTCGGGTATAATAACAGAATTTTACGATGGATACGAAAATGGCGATGTCGTCAGTTTGAGTATCTGCTGCCGCGTTGCGGCATCGGAGTCCGGGCGGCCTGTGGGCTGTGAACTGTGCTCTGTGTCCTCATTTTTCTAAATCTACTGGAAACAGTTGCAAAATAGGCGCTAATCACGGTATAATGTGGTATTGAACACATTTGGCCCATTATACCGCATGGTTAAGCCATTTTTGTTTAAAACGGCAAAAATTCGTCAAAAATTTCTACGCAAAAATTTTTTCAATCGACTGCGCGGCTTTCCGCCTCATGTCGTCTGTGTAATCCACGTAGACATTTAAAACAGTGGTGACTGTGTCACCGAGAAGCGCCGCTACGGTCTTGATGTCGGTGCCGTTGGCCAGCAGCATCGTTGCATAGGTGTGACGCAGGCTGTGAATGGATGCATCCGGGACGATTTTCTTGATATACCCATCGAGTGATTTATGCAACAATTTGTGTGGAAACAGCTGACCGTTTATTTGCCGAGGCTCTACATGGCGATACTCCAGCAGGATTTGCTGCAGCTTGGCCGGAATTGGGATGACGCGATGTCCGGCGGCTTTGTTTTTGATATTCATGATTCCACGTTTCCTGTGACCAATACGGCCATATTGCTTGGTAACACTAATTTGGCGCTCTTTTAGATCTACGTCGCTCCAGGTAAGCCCCATGATTTCGCCTAAGCGCATCCCCGTGTACCCGGCAATGGCACAAATGGTATAGTACTTTATCGGGCGGACCTTCATGCTTTCCATGAGCTGGTCGAATTCGTCCTGCGTCAGCGCCCGGATCTTGTGCCGACGGTTCAGCTTCCTGGGCTTCAAGTGGATGGCTGGGTTATCCTGCCGGAGATGGTAGGGCTCGACAGCGTGGGACAGGATCATCTTGAGGCAGGTTACATAGAGCTGGTAGCTGGCGTCAGCACACTGCCAGTTGCTCATCGCCTGCTGGATGTCCAGATAGGTGATCTTACGGACTGGCATGGTCAGAAGCTTCGGGCCGTAATTCTTCAGTGCGTAGCGATAGGCCAGGACGGAGTTATACGTCAGGTTGCGGCTGCGGAAAACGTATTCAGCAAATTCGGCCAGGGAGATGTCGACGAGCTCCGGCGCAATGGGCTGGCTCTTCATCGCATCGAGTACGTCGGCCAGCAGCTTTTCGCCGGCGGCTTTGGCCGCCTTCTTGGTGGCCAGGCCCTGGCGTGATTTCTGCTTCCATCGGCCCGCCTGGTCTTTGTACGACAAGATGACCTGCCAGCCGCGGTCTTTTTCGCGGTACGAAAAATGATAGGTTAAATCAGTCATAAAAATAACCTCCTTTGCGTAAAGGGAGGCTGATGTGATATACTGATAGCGTAAATCAGCCCCGTAGTCGTGTGTGTAGATTTACAGCGCCGTAGGTGTTCCAGCACCTGCGGCATATCCCGGTATCGTGTTCCAGCACGGTACCGGGATTTTTTATTAAACGAAAAATGCAATAAATGAATTAAATATACGATATTTGGCGATGGCCAAGCACTTTCTTATGATGTTTATTCTTTAAATTGAATATTACGATGCTGAAGCTATGCGACTATTTACGCAGGCAGATGCTTCATCTTCATGCTTTCGCGATACTGATCTGCACTTGGAATTTCAGTGAATTCAACGGTGCCATCGTAATTTTCTTTCACTACTTTTTCGATTTGTTTCAGTGGAACTTTAAAGAATTCGCGACGGGTATTTACCATATTCAGCTTTTTATCTTCAAATGCATGATGAAGCGCGGCTTCAAGCTTCGGTGCATCGTCGCTGAATATCATGGCATGAACATCAAAATTAAAAGGAACAGACGCATCCCCTAATTCATAGACACGTTCCATCGGATCTAAACGGCGAGTCATGCCAATCTTATAAATGTCCTTGCCGAAGGAGCCGATATTTGAAATGATGTAGACATAACCGGCTTTTTGATTTGATTCCCGATAGTCAATGTCTACCATATTTTTATTTACGTCAGATAGGTGTTCCTGCAACTCGGTGATTTTTTCCTGGAGAGCCGCTTTTTCTTCCGCATCTACAGTAACTTTTAACTGCTCTTGAGCCGTTTCCAACGCGTTCGAGTAATGGGCCTTTTCTTTGGCAATCTTCTTTTTTGCTTCCGCGATTTCTTTCTTCAGCTTGGCTTCTTCTCGAGCTTGTTCTCGGAGCTCTCTCTGATGCTCTTTTTCTTCCTGCTTCTTCAGTTGGTATTCGAGGGCTAAGTGCAGCTCATCAATCTTACAATTATAATATTCTGGGTTAATGGAAATATTCATGACGCGGCCAAGCTTGGTAATAGCTGTGTATGAGTTCGTGATTCTTTTTTTGCAAGAGTCGAAATTATTATATTTTACTTTCCCCGTTACATGCTCACATTCGCTGTTGAAAGCACGTAATAATAATTTTTGTGTATCTCGGACCATTTTCTTGCCTTCGGACTTGCTCCCGTTTACCGTCCAGTCAAGATTCCCGGTGGCCGCGGTTTTATTCTTTATCATTTCCTTTTGGTGGTCTCTGATTTCGTCTAATTTAAATTTATAGTTTTCCGAGTGGGCGAAATCATAAATCGGATGATAAAGAGCGAAATCTTGCATGAGCGCCTCTTCATCCATTTCGACTAGCTGGTTGGAAAGCTCTTCTTTTTTATGCTGAAGAGTTTGAATTTCAGTGTTTAGTTGGTCAGCAATCGCTTGTGCATCCTGGGTGGCTTTTTTCACGATTGCATCGATGATGTCTTTTTTATTTTTTATCTTTTCAGCTAACCCATCTAATTTTCGTTGAGAATCTTCCAGCTTTTGAGATGCTTGAGCATTGGCATCTTTAATGATTTTATCAATTTCTGATTCCTTGTTGACTATTTTTTTATCAAGCTCAACAATTTCAGCTTTTTTGCTTTCAACAAGTTCGTCGGCTTCTGTGGTAGCTTCAGAAATAATCTGCGCTTTCAATAATTCTTTGTTTGTAATATCTTCATTTAACTTTGCGAGTTTAGCTTCGGCATCACCGAACATATACTCATGCTTTTGAATGAAGCTGTCTAATTTTTCTTGTAACTGGTGATTTGTCTTTTTATTCTTTTTGCTTTTATATAGAAGCAGTGGAATAGCCAGCATGGCCGCAAAAGGAAAACATGAGCCAATAGCTATTACTAAACAAATTGTTACACTCTTTAAATACCAACTTTCTTTAACGGATGTATCCATAATATCCTCCTCTCGGTAATCTACCATGACCGGCGGCTTTCAATGACTTTGCCTAAAATTCGCACTGGCAGCTCTTCTATTTGCTGGTTGGAGTAGAAGTGGGGTTCATATACATCCGGATTGAAGCCGTAAAGCATGATGCCGCCGTTAACTTTTTTAACCTGCTTAATGGTGGCTTCGTCTCCGTTGACCAGGACAATTGCAATGTCTCCTGTTTCCACATCTTCCTGTTTTTTTACAATAACTACATCACCTTCCTCTAATTTTGGTAACATAGAATCCCCCTTGACTTGCAGTGCAAAAAATTCGCCTGTTGCAGCGAGCTCCGGGGTGATTTCTTCGTAGTCCAATATCTCCTGCACGGCCTCGATGGGTATGCCGGCCACGACGCGCCCCAGGACCGGGATGCGGACGCCGCGGCCTGTGGGGGAACTATCTTTCGGTGCTTCTTCCAAAAAATAGCTTTTCCCGACATGAAAATGATCAGCGATTTTTTGGATGATTCCCATTCTAGGCATAGATTTACAAAGAATCCACTTGCCAACGGTTGACTCGCTGACTCCAATGATTCTTGACAATTCTACTTGATTAATGTTTTCTCGTTGCATCATCTCTGATAATCTTTTGCTAAATAACTTTCTCATTTCTTCTTGTGATAATGGCATATAATCACTTCCTTAACGAATAATTTATGTTCTTATTATAGAATATTATTCTAATTTTTACAACAAAAAGTAGAATAATCTAGAAAATAACTCTTGACACTAGAATTATTTTCTAGTAAAATATGTACAGAAGTTAAGGAAAGGGGTGATATAAATGCCGGTACAAATTACATTAAGAGCCGCACGAGTTAATGCTGGTTTGACCATTATACAAGCCGCTAAGGCTATCGGGGTCGGTAAAGACAGGATTATCAAATGGGAAAAAAACTCTGGCTTGGTCAATCCTATTTACCAAAAGAAGATTTCCAAGGCGTATAAAATCCCCATTGATTGTATTTTTTTTGGATAATAACTAGAAAATAATTCTAGTAAAAGGAGGCAGCAGCATGACGAGCAAGGAAAAGGAACTTTTGAAATCCCGGTTTCAGCAACGCTGGGGTCAGGCCATCTGCGTACAGCAGCGGGCAAAGGAAGGCAAAAACGGCTGGAATAAAGAAGGCGCAGAGAGATTTGCCAATATCGCCTGCGTTTATATGTACGCCATCGTAGATGTCCTGGGAACCAGCATGAAGCAGAGCAGGGCAATGGACATTGTCCGCGGCTGGGCCGATGAAGTAGAAGAAAAACTCGGCGCATCGTTGGAATTATAAGGAAGGTGACAGCGATGGATCAGGAAAATAAAAAAGAGCCATGCTGGAACACGGCTCTTGGACATACGTGGAAAGAAATTGAAAGGATTAATGAAAGAACAGAACAGCTTACGGCAATAAACAAAAGATTGCTTGAATTAAATTGCTTAATTCTTCTCTTACACTTAGTAGTATTCCTATTACGCCAATAATAATAGCCGCATAATATGCTTTTTTAGCGTAATTAGCACTTTCTTTAGATGCTTTTAAGGATTCACGGGCAATTTTTTCACTTAAAATTGCCATTTCTTCTAAATGTTGTTCTTTTTGAAGCTCATACAATCTGTTTTCACCAGGGATATTCAAAATAAAAGTATCAGTGGGTTTGAACTCATACAGGTAAAAGAAATCTTCTGGAACTTCCTCAAATTGAAAATAGGTTGATCGAGGCAGATTGGGGCCAATTAAATTATAAGTTTCAAATTGGTTAGGCCCGACCTGTGGCTTGTCTATCAGGTAATAGCACATTGTAGGAGAATTCATCGCAGGGATTACGTCTTGAAAATCCTTATATGTGTTTTTGCCAGCGGCAATAGATAGAATCAAAGAATCAATTTCTTTATTCGTAAGATTAAACCGCTTTTTATTGTATGACTTCAATTTATCCTGAAAAATATTTTTTTGTTGCTGTATTACAGCATCTTGGTAAAACGGATTTTGCATTAAATTATTAATGCCAGGAGCGTATTGATTAAGATAATCTTTTAAGTCAGCCATAATATTCACCTCCCTTCAAAAGTAATTATAGCATGGGCGGTGGCACGAGAGGAGAAATGACACATGAAGCCGGTTATCTCAATCGCTGAATTGATGGAACGCTGGGGGCTTTGCCGTACCGCCATCACCAAAATGGAGCAGGATGGCCTGCTGAAGCGGCTCAAGCTCCCTGGGGTCAAGTACAGCATGAAAAATATCCTTGAGCTCGAAGGCATGGACTCATCTGATTGGATGCACAGCCCATTTGAATGGCGGCGGCTCCAAGATGAGCTGGCACGTACCCAGAAAGAGCTGGAACGGTGCCGGACCTTCATCAGCCAGCTGTCGGCGAATATGAGCCGATTTGAATACGAAGAAAGGAGAAAGTCGAATGAAGACCATGAAGATTTACGAACATGGGTTGACCAGGCCAAAGCGTAAGCCGCGTTTCCGGGCCGTCCGAAGTGCGATGGCCATCGTGGCCGCCTTGGGAGTCGGGCTGTACCTTGGCAGCACAACCCCCTGGTCCCAGGCCGAAACCGTTGCCAACGATACAGCCATCATCCACGTCGTCGACAAAGATGAAACGCTGTGGGAAATCGCTGGCCCTGTAGCAGACAAGACCGGCCAGGATATCCGGGAGGTCATCTACCAGATTCAGGTCAACAACGGCCTGGGACCGAACCCGACATTAAAGCCAGGCCAGCGTCTGGTCATCAGATACTAAAAAAATGGCTGCTGCCGGCAAACGCCGACAACAGCCACATACCAAAATACTCAAATTTATTATACCAGATGGAGGCTATTATGTCAGTAAAAATCAGACAGTTAGAAATTGAAAATGTGAAGCGCGTCAAGGCCGTTACGCTGACGCCAACGGAAAACGGTTTAACCGTCATCGGCGGCCGGAATGGCCAGGGCAAGACTTCTGTATTGGATGCCATTGCCTGGGCACTTGGCGGCAACAAACTCAAGCCGTCCGAATCGCAGCGTATTGGCAGTGCCGCTCCGCCGTCTATCCACATCGAACTCAGCAACGGCCTGGTAGTGGAACGCAAGGGTAAGTCTTCGGCCCTTCATGTCATCGACCCGTCAGGGCAGAAAGCCGGCCAGCAGCTCTTAGACAGCTTCATCGAAAAACTTGCCCTGAACCTGCCGAAATTCATGGATGCCCGGAACGATGAAAAGGCCGAAACGCTCTTACAGATTATCGGCGTCGGGGACCAGCTGGCCGTTTTAGACCGCCAGGAAAAGTCACTGTACAATCAGCGCCTGGAAGTCGGCCGGATCGCTGACCGCAAGAAGAAGCACGCGGAAGAACTGGCCTGGTATCCCGATGCGCCGGCAGAACCGGTCAGCGCGTCTGAACTCATCAAGCGACAGCAGGCCATCCTGGCCAAGAACGCCGACAATCAGCGCAAGCGGGATATGTTGGGAAAGTTAAAGGATCAGCTGACTTCCATCGATGTCGAGCTGGATGAGCTGGAAGCTAAGCGCAAAGCGCTCATCAATGAACGTACCGCCGTTTGGGCCGACATCAACAGTGCTGAAGCGGCATCGAAAAACTGGCAGGATGAAAGCACGGCCGAGCTGGAACAGGACATCGCCAATATTGACGCCATCAACACCAAGGTTCGGGCCAATGCCGAAAAGAACCGGGTCCAGGCCGAAGCCGATGAGCTGGCCGGCCAGTACGGCGACCTGACCCAGCAGATTGAATCCGTGAAAGAACAGCGGATGAAACTGCTGGATTCGGCAGACATGCCCCTGCCAGGGCTGTCGGTCCAAGATGGCGAGCTGACGTATAACGGACAGAAGTGGGACTGCATGAGCGGCGCAGAACAACTGCAGGTCGCTACGGCCATCGTCCGCAAGCTCAACCCGGACTGCGGCTTTGTCCTCATGGATAAGTTGGAACAGATGGACCCAGAAACCCTGGCTGCCTTCGGCCAATGGCTGGAAGGGGAAGGGCTACAGGTCATCGCTACCCGCGTCGGGACTGATGACACCTGCAGTATCATCATCGAAGATGGATACATCAAAGAAGGTCGCCCGCAAGAAGCCCCGCAGCCGGCGCCGAAAGCAGAAACACCGAAGTGGACGCCTGGTACATTTTAGAAAGGAGTAAATCATGAAGATCATCTCAGGGAAAATCATAAAGCCTCAGAAAGTCGTCATCTATGGCCCGGAAGGTATCGGCAAGTCAACGTTTGCCGCGCAATTCCCCAAGCCCCTGTTCATCGACACGGAAGGCAGCACGTCGCACCTCGAAGTAGACCGCCTGTCCAGGCCGACGTCCTGGCAGATGCTCAAGCAGTATATCAAGGACCTCAAGGGAGAAACGATGGGCTACCATACCCTGGTCATCGATACAGCGGACTGGGCTGAACGGCTCTGCGAAGAAGCTGTCTGCCAGTCCAATGGGAAGGTAGGCATTGAAGACTTTGGGTATGGCAAGGGCTACACCTACGTCAAAGAAGAATTTGGGCGGCTCTTAGACAGCTTGTCGGATTTAATTGACGCCGGCATGAATGTCGTCCTGACGGCTCACAGTATTATCCGCAAGTTCGAGCTCCCAGAAGAAACGGGGGCATACGACCGGTATGAGCTGAAATTGGGGCAAAAAGCCGGCAACCAGTGCGCCGCCCTGGCCAAAGAATGGGCGGACATGGTTCTCTTCGTGAATTACAAGGAAATCGTCATCACGACGAAGGACAACAAGAAAAAAGTCAGCGGCGGCAAGCGGGTCATGTATACGGCACACAATCCTTGCTGGGATGCAAAAAACCGGCACGGCCTGGCCGAAGAACTGCCTTTTGACTATCAGGAAATCGCGCACTGCATCCCGGTCATGAATACAGCACCGCCGCAGCCGCCCGTTTCTCCTGCAGTACCGCCGCAGCCGGCACCTGCTGAACCGGACCCAATTCCGGAGGCACCTGCCCCGCCCAAAGAATCGCCGAAGCCGCCTGTCCAGGCAGAAGCCAAACAGCCCGACGTCCAAGCGCCCGAAGCCATTCCCCAGGCCCTGGCGGACCTCATGGCAGCCAATAACGTTACGCCCCAGGACATTCAGCAGGCCGTAGCGTATAAAGGCTATTTCCCGGCAGACATGCCGATTGCAGATTATCCGGAAGACTTCGTCATGGGATGCCTGGTAGCGGCTTTTCCGCAGATGCTGCAGGTTATCAATCAGTTAAAGAAAGTTCCGTTTTAATGTTTTGATTAGGAGGTAATGACAATGACAGAAGAACGCGCATTTAGTTGGGATGATGAATTTACCGAAGTGGAAGACTCGTTTCAAATCGTCCCTCCCGGTGATTATGATTTTACCATCGTTGAATTCGAGCGGGCCCACTTCGACGGCAGCGACAAGATGCCGCCCTGCCCGATGGCCAAGCTGACATATGAAGTGCAGACGCCGGACGGCACGAAAGGGCACATCCGCCAGAATCTCTTCCTGCACTCCAAAAGCGAATGGCAGCTGACGAACTTCGCCTGCGCTGTCGGCATGATGCAGCGGGGCGATGGCCATTTCCGGATTGCCTGGAATCAGCTCATCGGAGCCACAGGCCGTATGCAGGTCAGTGTCCGCAAGTACAACGGGAAAGACTACAACGACGTGAAACGCTTCTACGACAAGACGGCAGCTCCCAAGGCTTCACAGCCACAGAGTCAGCCGGCACAGCGTCCCGCTTACACACAGGGGGCGTTCTAAATGAGCAGCGACGTCACGCTGCGTCCCTATCAGCAGGAGGCCGAACAGGCCGTCCTGCATGAATGGGACAGCGGCCATACCAAAACACTCTTGGTCCTTCCTACAGGGACCGGCAAAACCATTGTTTTCGCCAAAATCGCTGAGGACCGGGTCCGGGTCGGCGAACGGGTCCTTATCATGGCCCATCGCGGCGAACTGCTGGAGCAGGCCAGCGATAAGATTGAGAAAGCTACGGGGCTGAAAAGTGCCGTGGAAAAAGCCGAACAGACCTGCATCGGGTCCTGGCGGCGCATCGTCGTCGGCAGTGTCCAGACGCTGACACGGGAAAAGCGGCTGCATCAATTCGCAGCGGACTACTTCGACACAATCATCATCGACGAAGCCCATCACAGCGTCTCAGACAGCTATCAGCGCGTCTTACAGTACTTTGGCGATGCCAAGGTCTTAGGCGTCACGGCCACGCCGGACAGGGCCGATATGCGTAATTTGGGCGTATATTACAACAGCCTTGCCTATGAGTATAGTCTGGTGCAGGCCATCAAGGACGGATATTTGTGCCGTATCGTCGCCCAGACGATTCCACTGCAGATAGATATTTCAAGCGTCGGCTTTTCTGCCGGCGATTATAAAGTGGGCGAACTGGGGACGGCACTGGATCCATACCTGGAACAGATTGCCAAAGAGATGCAGACGTACTGCCGGGACCGGAAGACTGTCGTATTCCTGCCGCTCGTCGCAACGAGCCAGAAATTCTGTGACATCCTGAATGAAGCCGGCTTCCGGGCCGCCGAAGTCAATGGCAACAGCGAAGACCGGGCGCAGGTCCTGGCCGACTTCGATGCCGGTAAATACAACGTCCTCTGTAATTCCATGCTGCTGACGGAAGGCTGGGACTGCCCATCTGTAGACTGCGTCATTGTCCTGCGGGCTACAAAGAGCCGCAGCCTGTACAGTCAGATGGTTGGACGCGGTACGCGGCTCTTCCCAGGCAAGAAAGAAGTGCTGCTCCTCGACTTTTTGTGGAATACGGAAAAGCACGAGCTGTGCCGCCCGGCCTGCCTTATCGCCGAAACGGAAGACGTGGCCAAGAAGATGACGGAAAAACTCAACGAGTCTGGCGAGCCAACAGACCTGGAAGTCCTGGAAAAGGAAGCGGCAGAAGACGTCGTCGCTGACCGCGAAGCCGCCCTGGCAGAAAAGCTGGCAGCCATGAAGAAGCGCAAGCGGAAACTGGTAGATCCACTGCAGTTTGAAATGTCCATCCAGGCGCAAGACCTGGCAGATTACGTGCCGTCATTCGGCTGGGAAATGATGCCGGCATCGGACAAGCAGCTGAAGGCCCTGGAAAAGTTCGGCATCTTCCCCGATGAAATCGAAAATGCCGGCAAGGCCAAGCTGTTGCTGGACCGGCTCATCAAGCGCAAGGAACTGGGGCTTGCAACGGCCCGGCAAATCCGGCTGTTGGAGGCCCGCGGCTTCCGGCATGTCGGCACCTGGTCCTTTGCAGCGGCGTCTAAGCTCATCGGTCGTATTGCAGCCGCTGGCTGGCGGATGCCGGCCGGTATCATCCCGGCGACGTACCAGCCAGAATAAAGGAGGGCGGGCATATTGGAAAACATCAATCTCATACCCCTCCTGGACTATATTGACCCGTCGTTCTGTACCTATCAGGAGTGGGTAAATGTAGGCATGGCGTTAAAACTCGAAGGCTACAGCGTCGCCGACTGGGATACCTGGAGCCTTCGCGACGCCGGTCGGTATCATTCCGGCGAATGTGTCCGGAAGTGGAACACTTTTGACAATAACGCTACGTCTTTAGTCACCGGCGCTACGATTGTCGACATGGCAAAGCGGGGCGGCTGGACCTCATCAGCCGGCCCCGACATCGCCTATGACTGGGACGACATGATTCCCGAACGGGATGACCAGGTCGTCGTCGACAAAAACTGGGTCGAAGGTCGGGAGCTGGAAGCCCCCGGCGATAACTGGGACCCGGTCAAAGACCTCATCAAGTATCTTTCGACGCTGTTTGATAGTACCGACTACGTAGGATATGTAACGAGCTCCTGGGAAAAAGACGGGAAGTTCCTGCCGAATAAAGGGAACTATGGCCGCACCGCAGGGGAACTCATCGAAGAGCTGACGGTCTGTGACGGGGACCTGGGGGCCGTCCTGGGGGACTACAACCCCAAGGTCGGTGCCTGGATCCGGTTCAATCCGCTGGACGGCAAAGGCGTCCGTAACGAAAACGTGACGGACTTCCGCTTCGCCCTGGTCGAGTCCGACTCGATGGAGCTGGAAAAGCAGAACGAAATCATCCGACAGCTGGAATTGCCAGTTGCCTGCCTGGTCTACAGCGGCGGGAAAAGCGTTCATGCCATCGTCCACATCGATGCCGGCAACTATGAAGAATATCGGAAGCGCGTTGACTACCTCTATACCATCTGCCGCAAGAACGGCCTGGCCATCGACACGCAGAACCGGAACCCGTCCCGGTTGTCCCGGATGCCTGGCGTTATTCGGGATGGTAAGAAACAGTATCTCATCGACACCAACCTGGGGAAGGAAAATTTCGTAGAATGGCGCGAATGGATCGAGGCCGTCAACGACGACCTGCCGGAACCGGAAAGTCTGAAAGACGTATGGAACGACCTGCCGCCGCTATCGCCGTCACTTATTGAGGGCGTGCTGCGGAAAGGGCACAAGATGATGCTGGCAGGCCCCTCGAAAGCCGGCAAGTCCTTCGCCCTCATCGAGATGGCCATCGCCATCGCCGAAGGCCGGAAGTGGCTCAACTGGTACTGCTCCCAGGGGCGCGTCCTGTACGTCAACCTGGAACTGGACCGGCCGAGCTGTCTGCACCGCTTCAAGGACGTCTATGACGCCCTGGGATGGCCGGCCAACAACATTGCCAATATCGACATTTGGGAACTGCGCGGCAAATCCATCCCGATGGATAAGCTGGCGCCGAAGCTCATCCGCCGAGCGTCCAAGAAGAACTACACGGCCATCATCATCGACCCGATTTATAAGATCATCACTGGTGACGAAAACAGCGCCGACCAGATGGCCCACTTCTGCAATCAGTTCGACAAGGTCTGCACCGAGCTGAACTGCGCCGTCATCTACTGTCATCATCACAGCAAGGGCGCCCAGGGAAGCAAGCGGTCCATGGACCGGGCCAGCGGCTCCGGCGTCTTCGCCCGCGATGCCGACGCCCTGCTGGACATGATTCAACTGAACACGTCGGACCAGGTCGGCCTGCCTGGCACGGCCTGGCGCATCGAAGGGACGCTCCGAGAGTTCGAGCCCTTCAAGCCCTTGAACGTGTGGTTCGAGTATCCCATCCATCGCGTCGATGACAGCGGAGAGCTGGAAAGGCTCACGCCAGACTGCGACAAAGACCCGCGGCAGAAGGGACGGGAAACGCAACGTAAGCGAAAAGAAGCAAAAATGGCACAACTTGAAAGTGCTTATAATGCCTGCCTCATCAATGGAAAGGTTACGATTAGTGATTTGGCGGAGTACATGGGCATTGCTGAAAAAACAGTTCGTCGATATATTACTGAAATTCCTGAATTAGAAGTAAATAATAGTGAAGTCTTGAAAAAAGATTGAGACATCTGTACAGATGTCCTAATTGTCCGTGGTGTATATAACCGTATATTTATATGGACATTGGTACAGTTGTCCGCATAAATATAGGGACAAAAGGGACGGACATCCGTATATATATATAAATGTCCCTGTCCCTGTCCTTATGCATAAATCCGTGTGGGTCCTTGGGACAACAAATAGGGGAACAAGGGGGCTGAAAGTGCCCCTTGTCCCTATTCCTATTTGTGGTCCCTGAACCAGGACCATGCGGCGACGAAAGGAGTAGAAAAAATGAAATTGTCGGAAATGAATGAAGATGAATTAAGAGCGCTGGCTAAAAAGCGTTTCAAGAACGGCAGGCTAACGAAACAGGCACTGGAAGCACAACGTGAACTGTGGATACGTCATGATCGGCCCTTTACTAAGGATGTCCATGATATTGGCAACGGGGAAGATTTCATAAATTTGGACTATTATGATGGAAATATTTCGGATTAAGCGGAAGGAGAAATCACGATGACAGATAAAGACATGATTCATTTCTTCGTACCCATGCAGCGGATTCCGTCGGCGACGCATCAGATGAAGAAGCTCGTCGTCGGGCGTGATGGCAAGCCCCATACGTACGAGCCGCCGGCCGTCAAGGAAACGCGGGCCCTGTTCATGGCCAGCTTTGCGAAGTTCCGCCCGGACCAGCCTATCATGGGGCCCGTAGCCTTGACGACGAAATGGATGTACCCGCCGACGAAACTCCACCCGGAAGGGACCTGGAAGGCGACCAAGCCCGATACGGATAACCTGGTCAAGATGCTCAAGGACGTCCTGACGTCGCTGGGCTTCTGGCGGGATGATGCCCAGGTCGCGTCGGAATGTATCCAAAAGTTTTATGTTTCTCAATCTTTATCCGGCATCTACGTCCAAATCGAACCGCTGGACGACGATTAGGAGGTGCCTATGGGACGGAATGAAATGATTGCCCGGGCCCGGTCCGTGTTCCGTGAAGTCCTGGAAGCCATGGAAACCCCTCATGCCCAGCTCTTGCAGCGGGATCCGGACATCAAAGGGCTGGTTGAAAACATCGTGCAGCATGTGGAAAATGCCAGGAAGCCGGAAAACTGGCCCGTCGAGGAATATCCCGACGACTTCGAGAAATACCATCCGTCGGACCGGTGGCAATGGGCCTGGCTGCTTTTACAGGCGGCCTTCCTGGACAGCGACTTCGCGACGATCCTTTGTGCGCTGCGGGCCAATGGTTGCGAGCTGGTCAAGGATGACGACTATGGCTATGTCATCCGGCCCATCATCGGCGGTCATGGCTGGAATAGTATCGACCAGTATAACGAAACGAAGGAGCCGCTGAACGATTATGTGAATTTATTATTGCCTCTGCTGAAACGGTTGCGGGAAGAAGATCAGAAAGGTCATGTCGTTCCGCAGCGTGAACTGCAGCAGGGAAAGCTGGGAGGGAAAGGATGATAGAAATCAATCGGACGAAGGTCATTACGTGGAGGTTGATTGCAGGATACTGTATAGCGTTCTGGATTGCCTTCACGGTAGCACTTATTTATTGCTCACAGTAGGAGGGATTTACGATGGATGATAATTGGTATGTACCCGGGCCGGTACACTGCCGGCAGATGACAGAAGAAGAACGGCAGTTTTATCAGAAACAACGGCAAAAGCGACAATTTCCCTGGAGCTCGAAACAAGGCCAGCGTGATTTGAATGGCCATCAGTGGGGCAAGCATTGCCCGCCGGTATTACGGTTTAAACGAAAGGCAGGTCATGGACATGAAGATTAAAATCGATCTTGGCTCAATAAGCGTGAAGCCTATCAAAGTACCGCCAGATATTGGGAAACGTCTTGCTGCGGCTTTTGACCGTTGGTGGCGTGTAGTGCCAGGTGGAATGAAACGTTACTATGGCATGAAAGGCTGGCAGCGTTCCTGCCGGAATCATGCCGTAAAAAGCCGGGTCCGCCATGCAAAACGAAAAGCGGCCTGCGGGTATCGCTACAAAGGTGGTAAATAAAACGTTTTAGTTTCGCCGCTATGACATTTAGATTCTGTTTGCGGTAAATTACACATGGACGGGAGGAGTAAGGGCGTGGGACGCAAAAATAGACGACGAAAGAAAGAGCCGTCACACACGCCATGGACTCGCCGGCCGGAGTCCCAGGAAGTCCGGAGCCGCTGCGCATTCTGCGGGCGGCTTCTGGATGACGGGGACTTCTACTGGTTCCCGGACGAGTTCGGGCAGTTTGTGCGCAAGTGCAAGAACGAGCGGGATTGCTCCGCTCATCGTAAAGACGAAGCCGAAGAGGCGTTCCGTCGTGCTTTTAAAGGGAGGTAGTTCAATGTCAATCGTTCAAGGCCATAATGATTATGTCCTGATTATTACCAATTATCTGCTAAACTATGTTGCCTTTACGGACTACATCAAAGACATGGAAATGCGTATCGACGATATTACCTGGACACTCGATGAAGAGCCGGTCCCGAAAGTGCCGGCTTTGTCAGGTGCCGGCGGTTGTGGCGGCGGTGACGGGACGAGTCCGCAAGAATCGGACTACCTGCGTCATGAACAGCTCAAGGACGAACGGAAGCGACTGCAACAGAACGTCAAGTACATCAAGACACGCATGGACCGCCTGACGAAATGCTTCCACGAATTGGATGAAACGGATCAGAAGATTTTAGAGATCTACTACATCGACGGCGCGAAAAGCTGGGAATGGACGGCCAAGATGGTCAATGCCAGCACGTCGTTCTGCTTCAAGCACGGTAAAGACGCCTTGCAGGAACTGGCCAACCGTTACTTCGGACTGCGGGCCATGCCAATACAAACACGATTTGTTTTTATTGATTAGGTATTTTGTGGATAAATTGTGGATAACTTTTATTTGGGAAATATCCCGCGAATGAAAAAGGCGAAAAAGTGCGGTATAATGAAATCGTGAAAAGAGGGGCCGAAGGAATACAGCCTGATGGCGGTCATGCTGTGTTCCCGGCCCACACACTGTTGAGAAGAACTGCGCTGGAAGGTGGCCTCCCATCCGGCAAGGTTCTTTTTTTCATGCCTGAAAAGAGGATGGTGGTGAGCATGTAGTGAAGCTGACAGAGAAACAGAAGCGATTCATTGATTATTATATCGAGACCGGGAATGCCACGGAATCGGCACGGCGTGCTGGGTATTCTCCTAAAACAGCTGAGGCGATTGGACTGGAAAACCTAGGAAAACCTAGGATTAAAGCCGCAATCGATGCCAGGCTCAAAGCGCTGGAAGACAAGCGTATCGCGAAGGTCGACGAGGTCCTGAAGTTCCTGACGGCGACGCTGCGCGGTGAAGTCAAGGATGTTCAGATTGTCGTTGAGGGCACGGGTGATGGATGTAGTAAAGCCAGTCTGGTAGAAACGCGGGCGTCTGTCCGCGACCGCATCAAGGCGGCGGAAAATCTGCTGAAGCGATACCCATCCGATATGGATGCGAAAGAGCAGCAGCTAAAGCTGGCAAAGCTGGAACAGGAATTGAAAGACGCTGGGCAGGATGACGATAACGATGTCCAGATCATTGATGACATAGGAGCGGACCATGAAGACCATAAGACTGAGTAATATCATAGCGCCTCACTTCTGGGACTTGCATCAGGATATAAAGCGGCATGCCCATACCTATTATTGGCTGGAAGGCGGCCGTGGATCCACGAAGTCGTCGGACGTCAGTGTCGAGATTCCACAACTTATCATCAAGAATCCTGAATGTCATGCCGTTGTACTGCGAAAGATTGGTAATACCATCAAGAACAGCGTCTACCCTCAAATGCAGTGGGGCATTGATGCCTTGGGGTTGACGGACAAGTTCCGCTTCAAGACGTCTCCTCATGAGATTACGTACAAGAAGACCGGCCAGAAGATACTGTTCTTCGGCGTCGACGACCCGCAGAAAATCAAATCCATCAAACTGCCGTTCGGTTATGTCGGTATTTGTTGGATTGAGGAGCTGGACCAGTTCAGCGGTATGGAAGAAATCCGCAACCTTAACCAGTCACTGCTGCGCGGCGGCCCTATCTTCTGGGAGTTCTGTTCATTCAACCCGCCGAAGTCGCAAAACAACTGGGTCAACGAAGAAAAGCTCTTTGATGATCCAGACAGGCTAGTCCATCATTCGACATATCTTGGCGTACCCAGGGAATGGCTGGGAGACCGCTTCTTTGAAGACGCAGAGAAGCTCAAGGCACGCAATGAAACAGCCTATCGTCATGAGTACTTAGGCGAAGTTACAGGCACCGGCGGCGCTGTCTTCGAGAACGTTGAAGATATGGCCATGAGTGACGAACTTGTCGGAAATTTTGACAGGTTGTACTACGGGCTGGACTTCGGTTTTGCTGTGGATCCGCTGGCTTATGTTGCTATGTACTACGATGCGAAACGAGAAGATCTGTATATTTTCGATGAAATCTATCAGCAGAAACTGACGAACAGCCAGGCGGCTGGACGGATAGCACAGCGAACCGGCGACAGGCTGATTATTGCTGATAGTGCAGAACCGAAATCTATCAAAGAAATGAAAGATTACGGACTACATATCACAGGAGCTCGTAAAGGACCGGATAGCGTAGAACATGGAATCAAGTGGCTGCAGGACCGGGCGCACATTTATATCGATAAACGACGATGCCCGAACGCATTTCGTGAATTTATCAGTTATGAATACGAACGGAACCGGGAAGGGCAGTTCATCAGCGCCTACCCGGACAAAAACAACCATGCTATTGATGCAGTCCGATACGGCATGGGGCCGGCGATGCCGCGGGCTGGTATCCATATTTTGAGGTGATTACATGGATTTAGAGACAGCGAAAAAAGTAATCAAACGATATACGGCAGGGCATGGAGAGTTCCAGGCGCATGCTTGGACAGCTGAACGATATTATCGGGTACAGAATGATATCTTATTTCCTTCATCAAAAACGGAAAAGGAAGAAAAGGAAAACCCACTCCGCCATGCAGATAACCGGTTGCCACACAGTTTCTATAAGCTGCTGGTCAATCAGAAAGTAGCGTATATGTTTACGACCCCGCCTACATTTGATGTGAAGAATGATGACCAGAATCGGCTGATTACGCAGTCATTGGGAGATTATTACGAAAAACGTTGTAAGGATTTGGCCGTCAACGCTTCAAACGCAGGGATAGCATGGGTACATTACTGGATGGATAGCGAAAATGGATTTACCTGGGGCGTTGTTCCATCGGGCGAAGTAATCCCAATTTGGTCTCCTAAGCTGGACCATCAGCTTTTAGCAGTTCTCCGGATATATCGTGATTTCGATGACAACGGGGATGTATATGACGTATACGAATACTGGAATGATACAGAGTGCCAGGCCTTTCGCAAGCGGGCCAGTGATAACATTGCTACAGGACTGATGCCATGGCCATGCTTTACGGAATTTTATGATGCCGGTATATCGCCTGCAGCTAACCAGTTCATCCACCAGTTAGGAGATGTTCCTTTTATCCCATTCTGCAATAATAATCTGACAAGCAGTGATTTGGACGACGTAAAGCCGCTGATTGATGCATACGACAAAACTTACAGCGGATTTATGAATGACCTGGAAGATGTACAGGAAGTTATTTTCGTTCTCACGAACTATGGCAGTGAAGATTTGGCGCCTTTCCTGAAGAATCTGAAGTATTACAAGGCAATCAATATCGAAAATAATGGTAACGGAGACGCTTCCGGGGTTTCTACGCTGACTATTGAAATACCTGTCGAAGCGCGGGATAAAATGCTGGAACTTACCCGTAAATCTATTTTCGATATGGGACAAGGAATAGATCCTCAGCAGCAGGGACTGGATAAGACGTCCGGAGAAGCAATGAAATTCCTGTATGCTCTGTTGGAACTCAAAGCAGGAATGATGGAAACGGAATTCCGGTTAGGGTTCAACAAGCTGATACGGGCTATTTTACGTGTTCATGGACAGCAGTGCCAGAACATCATACAGACCTGGACTCGTACCAGTATCCGAAATGACGCGGAACTGGTTGATATGTGTAGTAAATCCAATGGTATCATCAGTCGTAAGACCATTCTCAAAAATCATCCTTTTGTCGAAAACGTGGATGATGAAGAAAAAGAGCTGGATGAGGAAGAAAAGAATCAAGCTGATAAAGACGATATCTATGGCGATTTGGACGGTAAGGGAGGTGATGGCGATGTATAAATGGCTCAAACGATATGCAGAGCAGTTCGGAGAGGATTTCCAGTTCAAGTCTGTTATGGACAAGACAGAATATGAAATCTGCCGGATTATTCAGGAATGTTGTGAAGGAAATACAAAGTATGGAGCATCTGGAACTAGTTCTACAGGAGTGACCGCGTAAATAAGCTTATATATCTTGGCGCGGGTCGGTAACCGCGGTAAAAACCGGAAAGGGGATATAAAATGACGATTGATGAATTAGTCCAGAAATTAGGCATTGCTGATGATAAAAAGGAAGAAGCTTCCCAAACACTTCATGATTATCTGGATGGGAACTATGTAACAAAATCTCGTTTCAATGAGGTCAACGAGGAAAAGAAGACCTTGAAGGCAACAGTTGCAGAAAGAGATAAGCAGCTGGAAACCCTGAAGAATAGCAAAGGTGATACAGAAGCCTTGAAAGCGCAAATTAAGCAGCTTCAGACGGAGAACAATCAGGCAAAAGAAAAGTATGAAGACCAGATGAAGAATCTGCGACTTACTACGGCCATTCAGCTGGCTATTGGCGATAGTGCGCAGGATGTGGGGATTGTTTCCGGGCTATTTGATAGGGATAAGCTCATCCTTGGTGAAGATGGAAAAGTCACCGGCCTTGATGAGCAGCTCAAGGCACTCAAAGAAAGTAAACCATTTTTGTTTAAAACAGCGCTTGGTAATCCGCCAAAATACAACCCTAATGGTGGCGGCGGAAACAATATGAATAATCCTTTCGCCAAAGAGACATTCAATATGACGGAACAGGGGAAGCTGTTGCGTGAAAATCCAGAACAAGCCAAAGCTCTTGCGGCGGCTGCTGGAGTCACACTTAATGTATAGGAGGTAATGAATCATGGCAGGAACAACCTTAACGGATGTCATTGTACCGGAGCTCTTCAATCCATATGTCATTCAGCGGACAATGGAAAAATCGGCGTTTTTCAGTAGCGGTATCATCACACGAAATGCGGCATTCGATGCATTAGCCAGCGAAGCGGCCCGTACACACAATATGCCTTTCTTCGAAGATCTTTCTGGTGATGCCCAGAATATCGTAGAAGGAAAGTCGATTGAATTCCAGAAAATTACATCCAACAAAGATGTATCGACAACTATCATGCGTCAGCAGAAATGGAGTGCTACCTCTCTTTCGGCAGCACTGGCTGGCAGCGACCCGATGCGGGCCATTGGGGATTTGGTTGCTGATTACTGGGCACGTCAGTATCAGAAAGAACTGATTAACATTTTAACTGGCGTTTTTGGAGCCGATACGATGACAGATCATGTGCTGGATATCTCTAAAAAGACCGGTAATGCTGCCAATATCAGTGCATCTGCTGTTATTGATACTCTGCAGCTTCTGGGTGACGCTCAGGATCAGCTGACAGCAGTTGTTATGCATTCCGCAACAAAAGCATATCTGAAGAAACAGAATCTTATTACGACAGAACGGGACAGCACTTCCGTCGAATTCGACACGTATCAGGGACGCCGCGTTATCGTTGATGATGGGTGCCCGGCCGCTGATGGCGTTTATACAACGTATTTCTTCGGATCGGGAGCTGTCGCTTATGGTGAAGGGAACCCGGTAGGTTTCGTGCAGACAGAAACGAAGCGTGACCCGGACCTGGGCGCCGGTATCAATATGCTTTATAACCGCCGCTGCTTCATCATGCATCCCCGTGGAATCGCATGGCAGAACGCCGTACGTGCCAACGTAGAATCGCCTTCCAGAGAAGAACTGGCAACGGCAACGAACTGGAAACGCGTATATGAACCGAAGGCCATCCGTATCGTAGCATTGAAGCATAAAGTAGGTTGATAAGGTCAGGTGATGGATGTGGACAGCGAAGAGTATTGGGCGCGGAGAGCCATAGAGCGGGAAAAAGAATGGCATAAGAAATGCCAGGAAACCCTTGAAAAGGAACTGGCCCGGTACTATCTTGCATCGCTGGGCCATATCCAGACCGATATAGCAGCACTGTATGGACGGTTTGCCAAAGATAATGCGCTGCCAATCGAAGAGGCACGCAAGCTGATTACAGGAAGAGAGTATCGGCAATGGCGGATGAGTATTGAGGAATACATCAGGAAGATAAAGGAAAACGGGGATAAAGGTCTTGAACGGGAACTGAATGTCCTGGCTATGCGCAGCCGTATCAGTCGTCTGGATAAGCTGTATAGCGAAACCTTGATGGAATTGGATGCATTGGGGCGCAAGGTATCTACGGACATGACGGATTTCCTCACTGATGCATACAAAGACAATTATTATCATGGGCTATTTGACATTGGGAAAGAAATTGGATTATCGGCTTCTTTTGCTAAAGTCAACCGTGATGATTTGACGCAGGTACTCCGTAATCGATGGAGCGGGATGAATTACAGTCAACGAATCTGGAAAAATCAGAGGCTTCTGGCACGGACACTGAAATCTGAGATGATGACAGCCGTTCACCGTGGAGAAAGCATAGATGCAATCTCTAAAAGAGTATCTCAGCGGATGGATACCGGCATCAGTAATGCCCGCCGGCTGGTCCGGACAGAGCTGAATTACGTTGAAAATCAGAGCGCCATGGACAGCATCAAAGAAGCGGGGATGAAGTATTACCGCTTCTCAGCGACGTTGGACCGCCGTACATCGACGACATGCCGGGAGCACGATGGCCATGTCTACGAACTGGACGAGTATCAGCCAGGCAGCACGGCGCCGCCGCTTCATCCGAACTGCCGTTCTACCATCAGCGGCAGTCTGTACGGACCAGGGAAGAAGAAAAACGGGACGCGGATTGCCAGGAATGATAAAGGCAAAACGTATTATGTGCCGGCTGACATGACGTATGCTGATTGGAAGTCTGTATATATCGATAAAAAGATTACTTTAAAGGAATGGGAAAATGGGCAATATCTTATAAGCATTCGTGATGCGTTCATGCAGAAAGCAAAACCAGGTGGCGGTGGGATAACCTATGACCAAGGCTATAGAAAGTCAAGGCACCAGGAAGAATTCCAAGTAGCAAATTGGCTTAAAGATAATTTTGGCGGAAACATACATCTTGTCAACGAGAAGACGAAATTCACAAAGAGCCCCGATTATCTTTGGAATGAAAAGAAGTGGGATTTAAAAACTGTCACTACGGTAAAGTCTGTGGATTCTGCCTTAAGACATGGAATAAAACAAATTGAGGATAATCCAGGCGGGATTATTTTGAATTTCCCAGATGATAACAGCACTTTACAACTTTTACGCTGCCTCGGAAGTTGATGAAGCTAGTTTACACA
>ERZ841120.576-NODE-576-length-23794-cov-10.562450_pt1 | contig 23794 bp, 26 predicted proteins | sample MGYA00519572_ERZ841120 | MGnify/ENA primary metagenome ERZ841120 (study PRJEB31850, sample SAMEA3708890) | human gut metagenome | biome: human gut; feature: human-associated habitat; material: faeces | place: China | collected 2014 ...
AAAAGATAAAACAAATGTGGACAGAATGTGGACGAAACACCTTAAAATAGCGTGATTAAGCCGTTTCAAAAGGTCCACTGGACCTTATTACAGTATTAAATGATAAAAAATAAAAACTATAAACACACTAAAATTAACGGTTTATAGTTTTTTTATTTCTATTTATGTCCACGCATTTCTGAAAAAGGTGGACAGAATTGTGGACACCGACATACTAATAGACGTACACCTCACCATTATCGACATATCCAACTTTTCTAACACCATCAACTGGTTCCATGCCACGTTCTTCGACAAGGATGTCCCCATCTTTGTCTGCCCAAAAATCAAGCATGTCTGCGTATTCTTCAAAAGTCATATCATCCTTGAAGTTTTCAAAGTTTTCTTTCAACGCTTTTAGTAATTGTTTTTCGGTAATCATTTCAAGTGCCTCTTTCTTTTCTTTGATAATTTCTTCCAATTCGTTCAAATCATCCATCGTAGCGTGGTTTCTGATGAAACTACGGGCTGATGATCTTTTTGATAGGTAGTTCCTATGCTCCCGATTATTCTTATTCCACTTTTTAGTGGCTTTCGTTTGGGCGTTTGTCATTGCAATACCTCTCTGACTTTCTATATATATTATAGTACATATACTATACACTGTCAACACTTTTGATAAAGAAATTTAAGTTTTTTTGCAAAATAAAAAAAGAGCTATGAGATAACCTCGTAGCTCTTTGCCTATGATGGACTTATATTATACCACAAAAAAAGCCCCAGCAAAATGCCAGGGCTTCGACCACTACTGCCATGGTATCCCTACTGCAGTGTGAGGGGAGGTGATATACTCCTTTTCGTTTTTTAGTTTTCGTGGTCTAATTATTTACCAGTTTGGCCTTGTGTCGCTTGCGCTCGGTCTTCAATAGCCTTAACAACCGAAGCGCTAGCTTCATTGATTGCCTTAGAAACCGCCGCTGTGTCGTTTGATTGGCTATTCAAGAAGCGGTCAAAATCATCGTCTGGCAATGTCAAGTGTTTAGCTCCTGCTGAACGTAGAGCATCCACTGTACCCATTGAGCCAATACCAAACACACGACCATTCACAACACCAAGATATCCTTGAGAACCGCTTTCGCTACGTACTACATAATCCATATTTTCTTCTTCCTTTTCTTTATTTACTAGGCTATCACCGTCATTGATGATAACTACATTTTTATCCAATCCACCAGCTAGGCCAGTGCTTGTAAACTGCCACCAGCGTGTATGCTCCATGTTTGGATACACACCCCAATATGGCTCTTGGCGTACTTCATAATCTGGGTACGCTGCAATCCATAGGCTATTCGGATAGCGTGCAGTGATTTGATCTACATATACATTGGCTAGTGTATACGGTTTGTAACTGTAATAGATTGGTTCAAAGCCGTTTGACTTACATACATCCATGAATGCCAGTACCGCATTAGTGTTAGCTTGCTTGTCTCCACTAGCCCCGTCTTCATAATCACACACTAAATAGCGTGGGTGCGATGGCAGATTACTGATAAAGTAATTCGCTTCAGCTTGTGCTGTACCTACATCTCCACCGAAACGGGCGAAATGATAGTAACCAATACAGTTACTTGTGCTAGTTTGTTGACTAGCTACTGGACTAACCCAGCCCACACCTTCAGTAACTTTAATCACTGTGTTATTAGTGCCGGAGACTTGACAGATACCAGTCAAGTCTCCCGGTTGATAAGCTGACACATCGATAAAATAATTATCTTGTGCCATGCCATCAAACGGTAATTCAAACCATCCAACCATTTGTTGAGTTGGTGCTGACCAGTCGATATAGCTGAAATTACCAGCACTATCGAGATTTCTTGTCACCTTGCGTGTCCAACCACCATTGTAGAGAGCATCACCATTACCATCGATATTCTGCTCGACAGTGGTAACTGTCCCGTCTGGGTTTTCTGCGACTACGAAACCGATATGCCCAAATTGGTGATATGGCAAGCAGTTAGTTACCCAAACACTACCTACTGGTGGATTGTTAGCCCCGTTGAAATAGGTAACTTTCAATCCGAGACTTTCAGCACGACTTAAGCCATCAATAGCATTCAAGTAGCTGAAATCAAGGTTAAACAAGCCTTGATATTGCAAAACGTTGTCAATTAAAGCAATGCATTGCCCGCCATAAGGATTGGTTGGGACAGTGGCACGTTGATTAACGAGACTATCAAGCGTGTTTAATAATTGTGCTTTTGATGTCATGTTTCTCCTTTCTTAAATTATTTTTGAATGCTCTGTTTAATCTCCGAGATGGTTTTCTCCAACTCTTCGACCTTCTGCTTTAAAGCGTCAATTTCACTTGTAGGTAATTGAGATTTAAATACAAATGGGTCTTCCATCCATTTACTTTGCTCTACAACAAGTTTCACAAAGTTATTATATGTTGGAAATAAACCGTATGCTTGGTCTGTTGTTAATAACGAAGATTGTTTATCTTTAATATCACCAATATCACGACCAATAGTTTCTATTACATCTTTTAAATTACTCATAAGCCCACCTCATTAGAGAGTGTTTTTGGCTGTATTATATGCACTTACCAAATCTTCAGTTTCAATAGCTGTGATACGGTCACCAAGTTCAGTTTTAGCTTGTGCGATGGCAGTATTAAGTTGGTCTTGAGTGATGCCGTTAGCGGTCACTTCGCTTTTCTCGGATTTGCCAGCCAATGCTGTTTTAATTTCCTTGATATCTGCACCAACAGCTTGGGCGAAATCATGTAATTTACTCATTTAGTTATTCCTTTCAAATTTTGGCTAGATTGTAGATATTAACGAGGTCTTCGGTAACTTCACCACCACTACCGGTGATTAGCCCAGATTCTCGCAATTCATCAGCTAGTAGTTTTAATTTAGGGCTTTTGTCTGATGGAATGGCATTGTCTGCATTTAGTGAACTCTTCACTTTTACCTTGAAATTATTTGACGGAAAAATATGCCCATCCAGTTTAATTTCGAGGTAGTAAGTGCCAGTAGCTACCGCCTTACCCATTGAGAATGAGAACACCCCATTCTCGACAGCAACATCTTGGTATAGTGCCACTGTTTCGTCGTTTGATAGCGTGAGCTTACCAGTTCCGGACAATTCCATGCGTTTCCCATCGTAACCCAAAATTTCAAAACCAAAAACGGAAGTGGTGTCCCCAGACTTGAGGACATCACCGCCCTGGATTTGGTTGATGGAAGTCATGAGTTTAGCCATGGCTAGTCCTCACGAGGTTTTTGATAATTAAGTGCTCGTTCGCTGTCAGCAACGCCCTTAGTTGTTGGGTCGGTGACGATTCCGAGGATTACCAAGATTACAACAAGAGTATTAACGCCCTCTTGGATGTTGCTAGGGATATTCAATCCAAATTGTTGCAACATGAGAAATACTGCTGAGATAAGAGCTACAAGAGTAGCTTTGTTTTGAAGACGTAGTTTAAAATTAATCATTTTCTGTTTTCTCCTTTTCTTCTTCAATCGAAGTTAAATTAAATTTGTCTTTGTCGATATTTTTTTTTATGTACTTATCAAAGTACGGAATTTCCACTCCTAGAGCCGATAAGCTAGCTAGAATACTAGAGCCATAAGCTGCAATCATAGCCATGATAAAGGCATCTAACATCCCGCCCAAATTCATGAAATTAGCGAACGGATAGAAGATGGCTACAAAGATAATCATAGCAGTATGACTGACAAGCCCTTTTCTGAATTTAGAGCTTGAAAACTCATGATAAGCCCACGCCCTGGATACTCCCACCACGATATCACTAGCAATGATAATCATTAGTAGGAACACCCATAAATGGTCATCTATCCCATGCTCGTAGAAGTTCCGTACAACATCCAAAATCCCCCAAATTCCATCTGGCTTGTTCAATATTCCCCCTTCTACTCAAATTTCAAACCACGGAAGGATGATGGTTGATTTGGCGTATTTTTAACTGAAATCTTGTAGAGACCAACATCCAACCGTGCGCCATCATCCAAGTTAGCACCGTTGCTACTTACAGACACGTTCTCCCCGAAATATTTAACCACAACTGGTTTGTTGACGTAAACCAAAACTTCAAACATGGTCTTTTGAGCCCCATTAAAGTGCCCCTCTAAGTCAAACCCATCTACCTTCGAAGGTAAGAATTTAACCTCTTTTTCAACATCGGATAAATAATCTGAATAGTTCAAGTCTGAGACAACACGATTATTCTGATAGCCAATTTTGTTGCCAGCAGCAACTTCCTCGACACGGTGAATTAATTGACTGGCTAGAAATTCCGCTGATTTTTGATGTCCTAAATCGCCGAAGTGACACATATCAGGAATAAGAGCCTTAACACTATACTCTGAGTCATTCAGAATATTTCTAGTCCCGGCATTGTAGTCAATGAATGGAATACCTAGTTCTTTCGCTAAATCTTTCTTGATATTGTCAGCGATACTGTTAATCTTTGAGCCAAAACGATTATAGTTTTCAAATTGGGCTTGTGTTGACATCAAGATAGGTTTAATTCCTTTAGATATCAAACGTTTAACAATGTCGATGTGGTTCTCTTCGAAAGGTTGAATGTTGGCCTTCTGGTAAACACTGTCATTAATTCCCATTGAGATAATAGCATAGTCGATTTTTTCGGTGATTGGAGCTAAAACAGCATCCAAGTTATCTTTTAACCAAGCAATTGTTTTTCCAGAGAAGCCCCGATTATAGAATTTGTGGTTAAAGCCATACCCTTTTTGACCGTTAATAATACCGTTTAAAATCTCGGTATAAGTGTTTGGTTTTGGTGTTAAACTTTCAAGAACATTTCCTGAATAACCAGATGTTCTGTACCCATCCGTCGTTGAGTCACCTAGCGTTACGATAACTGTCCGCTTGGTTTGTAAGTCAACTTTCAACCGTTCAAGTGTGATGTCTTGTTTGCGTTGAGTTTCTTGGTTGATAAGAAAAACATTGCTATTGCTAGAAATATGCCTAATTTCATTTTGGTATATTTCAGCCACTTTGATTAGTGAAGCTGCTTTAGAAATATCTTTCTTCTTGTGACTGTCGTAACTATCCATGTCCGCTACTTGAAACTTTTTGTTTTCTCTATCAAAGAGTAACAATTTCCCAGAGTGGTTCGGTAAGGTAATTTCAAAATCTTCAATGCCGTTAATGTAATAATTTTGAAAAGAGACAATGAGGTCGCCTTTTCTTTGACCTCTGACAGTATTTGTTTTGGCGTCAAATGTGATTTCCCCTTGGATAACTGTCCCCCAGTCGGCATTCACGTAGTCTAAGCGTTCACCGACTTTGAGCCCCACCGTCTTAACAAATGGAGAGGATTGTGGGTGAACCAATGCTCCATTAAATAGGATTGCTAAGATGGTTTCACGATTACCAATGTTTTGAATGTCGTTTAATGTTTTGACATATAACGAGTTCGTCTCGTCGTTGTAAATAATGTACTGCGACAAACCCGTTTTTGGCAGCGGAGCTGTTAAGGTATCTCTGGCGTTGGCTTTACGTTTTCCGACTTGGAACCAACTACCGCTGCTTAATTCCACTTGAGAATTGGCGACATCAATCAATAGGCGACCTGCAATCATCAACCCAAACCCCATGCGTTCATCAAGTTTGGTGTCTGTGACTGCTCCATCAACGATGTTAGATGTTGCAACGGCATTGTTCCCAACCACTGCCACCTTGCCGCCTGAAATTTGCTCTCTTGCATCTTGCGCAAGGTTTGCCCATTTGATTTGGCCAGTACCGTTCTTGTCGACCTTGTTGTCGTCATTTCGCTCCCCTAGTTCTTGACTTGACTTGGCGGTTGTTTGGATATCTTGAAGGCGTTGGTTTAGGGTTTCATATTCCCCACGAGCTTTGGCAACTTCCAAATTAGCGTTACCGTTAGAAGTGCCGTCAGTATAAGTTGTTTCGATAGCTTGAGCAATGGCTTCTCGAACGTCCGCCCCCCTCGTCTTCTTACGGATAGCCCTAGTCAAAACGTCAATGCTTTTAGTGTTTTCTAAAGGTGTCACATCATCGTATAGATTTAAGCGCCCTTCTGCTTCATTCTGTGGCATTTGTTCCTCCTTCTTTTAATTCGTTTTGTAATCGTGTAATTTCGGCTTCTACATCCCTAATCGTCCTAGTGCGTTCTTCCTCGTCCATGTTGAATGATGCAAGTTGATTATCGTAGTTAGCTTTGGCTGCTAGATAATCAGCAAACGCCTTGTCATACGTTGATAATTCTTCTTGCGTTGCATCTACTTTTGGTTGGTTAGGTGCTGTTGGTGCTATCGGTGCAGTACTAGGCTTATTCTTAAGTGCTGTAAGTTGACTTTGCAGAGCCTTCAAGCGCTTAGTTTTTTCGGCAACAGAAGCATTCTGTTTGACACGTTCGATAGAATTTTCCGCTTCTTGCAACTGCAACTGGTACGCTGCAAGTGATTGAGATTGCGAGCCGATAGTCAGCTCGACCGACTGTGGGTTAAGTATATCAATTTTCTTTTCCAAAATTTGCAAAGTTTCAATCCCAGAGAGAGGTGCGTTGATAATCGGGTGCTTGTTCCCGATTTCAAATTTATCGTAACGGTCATCAATCAAATAGCGTTCAACGGCTGAAATCGTCCATTTTGCAAGTGCAATCTTTTGGTTGCGTAGATACTGCTTGCCACGAGCCAATAGGACACTAGGGTTGTCGATTTCCGTCCAGATTACTGGCTTACGGATAACACCAAACTCTTTGATTAGTTCCTTATCCTCAAGGAACACGCTATGATTGTTGACATTCCAAATTGTGATTTGCTCCCTTGTAACATCTGGGCTTTGGTCTTCGTCTGGATGGTCTTTCTGAATATCCGCCCCTACTGGCATAATTTGAGTAGCCAGCCCATCGAAATCAAGCAACCGACTGGCTGATTTGATATTTTTGCCAATCTGGATTGGTGATTTCTTGGTAACTCCAATGTCTTTTGTCCAGTCTAGGTGCAGCACAGTGTTTAACTCGTAAACCCTTAAATATCCACCGATATTGTTGATAATTCGCTCTCGTACACAATCCCATGTGGACTCGTAACCAATATAGCGAAACGGTTTATCCGTTCTACTGTTGACGGTTACTTTTCTTAAAGAATATCGCTTGTAATCTTCAACTTGACCATTTGCGACATTTAACATTTCTAACAAATACTGCCCTGCCCCACGGTTCGGCAGTTTCTGGAACCATTGAGCTGAGTCGTGGAGGAACGATAGGAAGTCTTCGCACGTCACCTTCTGAGCAAAACCATCCGTTGTCATTTCGTTAGTCGTGGTCAGCACCCGTCCAACAAACTCAATCGTTCCATCGTAGAGGTTGACTACTTCGATAATAGACTTGAACGGAACCATCTTGTTATACAACGGATGGGTGAACGGGATAGCAAATGTAAACTCATTAATGGTATTGAGTGCTTGAGTGATTTCACCAGCGATGATTTTCCCACCTTTTGAGCTATAAGGGTTGTGGATTGTCTTACGTGCTATGGTGTTACGGAGGAGTTTATCCCCACGTCTATCGTGTACGGTTGGCCACCAATAAACAGCATAACCGCCCCTCTTCTTCATCGTATTTGGAGGGTCTGGGATAGTGATTTTCTCACCGCCTAAGCCTTCGAGCGTGCCGTTTTGCCGATAAAGGTAAACATGGGTAAAATACTCGCCTCTATCATAGTCGTGGTCAGAGATGTTGACGGTACAGAACCATTCGTCACCCCACCTTACACCTTGATACCAGATTATATCGTCTTGGTCTGCAACTTTGCCAAAATCTTCTGAATACTTTTCTTTTCGGCTCCATGTTGGAAACGATACGCCTTTAAGTCCACCATCAATGCTTGCGCCAGTCACTTTAACACAATAGCCAGTGTGACTAATATTGTATACTTCGATTTTTCCTGATACAGTCATGCCATAACCTCGTTGTTAAAGTGCATGGCAATAGTGCCATTGCCCTTAGTTTTAAAATAGTTGATACCTTGGTAGAGTGTCAGTGCGAAGTCCCTATTCTCGCCACGCTTAAGGTTGTAAATCACACCGTCTTCGTCAATAAGTGTAACATCTTCTTCGCAATAGACCACTGGGCTAATAGCTGTATCACCAGAATTAACAAAATAGATTGTTCTTTCTGTTCTAGTATAGCCCAACTGCCACTTAGTCCAAGTTGAGTCGTCACTTTCAAAATCGAACGTATCCCAAACATCATCGAAGTATTCGTTTTCGTGAAATGCAAATGGATAACACTTGAATACAATGGTAGCAACCAGATTTTTTTTGATAGGATCGTCAGCTACCTTGATACTCTTAATCTTGCCCATCCAGTAATAGCGCCTATCGTGGGTATCAAACAGCTTGCGTTCTGTTTTAGTTACCATTTGAGACTTGATTTTTCGCTCTGCAGCCTTGCGCCCTTCGTATTCTGTGAATGGTAGTTTAAATTCATAAGTAATCTCACGAGGTTCGAAGACACGCTCCCCTAGAACGCTAGAGAAGTCCAACACCCCTTGCATAAAGGGGATTGACTCAACGATTTCTTTTTCATTTGGCGTTGGTGCTTCTCGTTTCTGTAAGTACCAACCAGCGTCACGACTATTAAAATCGCCGAATGATATATACTCTTTAATTTTAGTAATCACAATCTGTGTCGTCCTTTCAGTGTTTTAATCGTGTCAATGGCACTGTTGAAATTGTTGACCGTACCACCGACCAACGCACCAGTGTCAAGCACCATGTTTTGACCTTGTGCAATTTGTTCCTTGACGTCCACAAGAGCGTCAATCACATCATTAAGCAAGCCCGCTGAGTGAGCAGCATAGGCTTCTTGACGGGCTGAGATAGTAGCGTCTGGGGTTTTGTCTCGCAAGACTTCCATCTTGAGCTGACTAGCCATGTTTGAAGTGGCCCCCGTGAGCATGGCATTAGCTCGAACATTAAACCCGTTGACTTGGTCACGGATGAAGTCCAAGCTATTAGCAACCTCTGGAGCTGATTCATCGATACCTCGAGCAATACCAAGACCGATATACCAACCAACTTGATCACGGAATAGGTGCGATGGTGAGTGAATTTTGGCTTTAGCTTGTGCCGCTCTTTCCGCTTGTGCTACCAAGGCATTGGCTGCCGCTGTAACTGCTCCAAGAGCTGACATCAGACCAGCGGCAAGACCTTGACCCATGTAAGCACCGGCTGAGAAGAAAGCACCATAACCGGCTCTTGCGGCTGCCGCTGCTTGGTTAACTGCCGCTTGCGTTACTGCCACTAATTGTTGTCCGCTTGCTTGCATGGCTGAAACCATTTGAGCACCACCGGCACGGATAGCTGCAACCACTTGATTCATGCCGTTTCGGACTGCTGAAACAATCTGATTCATAAAGGCTTGCGTGCTAGCAACCATTTGTGTGCCGCTAGAACGTAAGGCCGCAGTCATTTGCATTGCCCCGGATGTTACAGCTTGCACCGCTGACATCATGCCAGAGCTTACTGCCATACCAAGAGACATCATAGTAGCTGATAGCGTCATGGCTGCTGCTCCTACGGCTGCGAATACAGTTGCTAACATCATGATTTGACCGCTAACGACTGCAAGCCCAGCCCCGGCCATTTGTGCGGCGGTTGTGACCATAGTAAGTTGAGTGCTTACCATTGTGGCCATCATTGCAAACATGCTGAAACCGGCTTGTGCTGACATAAGCTGAGAGCTAAACATAGTCACTGCTGAGCCCGCCATCATCATTTGACTTGTCATTTGCATGAGACTAGTAGCGAACATCATAAACTGAGTGTTTAGCATGGTCATTGATGTACCAACCATCATGAATTGAGTAGCTAGCATAGTAGCACTAGTGCCCATCATAGTCATGCCAGTAGACGCCATTGTCAGTTGAGTAGCTAACATGGTCAAGTTGGTTGTCAGCATGGTCATGCTGCTACCAATTGAAGTCATGCTTGTTGTCAGTGTCGTTGCCACTGTGCTAAACTGAGTCAATCCAGTAGCCGCTTGCGTTAATGCTGGGGCTATTGTCATGATTTCGGTTCTAAAGGTCGTGATAGGCCCCACAATAGCCGTCAAACCAGCTAACGATTGACTAGCTTGACTTGAGAACGTACTGAATGCAGTTCCGGCAGTAGTAAGCAACGTTTGCAAGCTAGTGAATGATGATTGAATGCTTGTAATCGTGGTAGAGAATGATGTCAAACCAGATACGGCACTAGATGCTGAACTAGACACCTTACTCATACCATCTCCAAGCTTAGTCATACCAGTACCAGCTTGAGCAAGTCCTGCTGAATTGTTACCAATCGACCCAACTCCTTTGGCAACCGCTGCAAGAGATGCAGCCATGTCTCCGAGGTTGGTATTGGTGATCTTGACCACACCATTGGCAAGCTGATTGAAACCAGACCCCGCTTTTTGAGCAGCCGTACCGATTGAATTGAAGACATTAGCCAAGCTATTCAATACGCTACTAATAGCACTACCAGCTGAGGTGATTACGCTTGAAATACCTTCAAACGCTGACTTAATACCGTTTCCGATACCTTCTGCCGCTGTACTGATTGACGTTCCGACTGATTGCACTACGCTAGCAATGCCTTGCAATGCTGCACCAATAGCGCTACCAGTAGCACTAATGATACTTGCCACACCACTTAGGGCCGTACTGATAGCCGTACCGATACCCATTGCGGCGGTAGCAATTGCCATTCCTGCTGCTGAGACAACTGACGCAATGCCACTAAATGCAGCACTAATCACACCACCGATTGCAGTGATGATAGGCACGATTTGAGTGATAGCTGTAACAATAGCTGAAATGATTTGGCTGATGATAGGCGCAAGAGTTTGAACGACTGTAACGATGGCAGAAATCACTTGACTTATTACCGGTGCCATTGTCTGAACGACTGTCACAATGCCTTGAATCAAGGTCATAATGACTGGTGCCGTTGCTTGGATAGCTTGCACGATTACTTGTAGAACCATTGCAATCTGTGGAGCGTGAGACGCTAACACACTAACGATTTGGACGATACAATTCGCGATAACTGGTGCGATTGCCACGATGGCATTAGCGATTATTTGAGTTACTGCCGTTATAGTATTACCAATGATTTGAATAATCGGAGTAATTGCTGTGACTACTTGGCTAATTGCTGAGCCTAGAGCAGAAGCTAGCCCACTAAACGCATTAATGATAGCTGGTAGCGTTCCTAAAATAGATGTCCAAGCATTACCAAACGCCGTAATGGCTGGAGCAGCTTGACCAATAGCAGTACCTACCGCAACTACTAGCGGCGCTAATTGAGCAAGGCCAGGAGCGGCTTGTCCTACTGCTGCAATTACGGTAGCAAAAGCACTTCCGAACGCTTCAACGATAGTCCCTGCTGCCTTACCAATAGATTCGACAACGGTGCCAAACGCTGAACCAATAGAACCGATAATCTGTGAAACACCGCTTGCGTGGCTTGCGAGTAGCGAGAACGAAGCCACAATCAATGCAATACCTGCACCGATTCCGACTGCTGCAATGGCAATACCAGTAGCAAACGAAAGTATCTGAGCTGAACTTAGTCCTTTAAGACCTTGTAAGGCGAATTTCAGACCTTGTCCAAAACCTTTGTATGTTTCTGCGATTCCTTTGAATAGGGCTGTCAACACTCCCTTGATTGCATTACCAGACGACTTGATGACGTTGGATATTCCACTAAATAGCTGAGTAATCGTTGATTTAGAACGCCTTGCACTATTAGCAGCTTGTGCTGTTCCTTCCGCTGCATCCGTCCCGAACTTTTTAAACGGATTGAGACTTTTAAGGAAGTCCAATCCTTTCAATGCAGCACCTACCGCTGAAATCCCAGCCTTGGCAGTCATGAAACCTGCTACCATTGCCAAAATACCGCTTGTGATACCATTTAGGACACCCGGTGGCAATGAGCTGACAAACTTAGACACCGCTGAAATAGCTTGAGAAATCCAGTTTACAAGCGTTCCAAGAGCTGAGCCAATACCTGAAATAGCTGACTGCACTTGTGAGCCACCAAGCACCTCGCCAAGCGATGAACCGATAGTTTTAAGGGCGTTCCAAGTATCTTCCACGGCTGCTTTGAACGATTGAAAAGCCCCGGTGTCAGCAAATGAACTGATGAAACTTCTAACTGATGTTGTGGCAATATTCAAGGCTTGTGAGATGCCGTTGGCAATGTCGCCAAACACTGACCCAATGCCCTGCATGAGCTTGTTTCCGTCAATTTTGCTGAATAGTTGCTGAATAGAGCTACTAATGTAAGTGAACGTTGCCCCCAGATTAGCCAAAGCTCCAGTGTTTGTGAAGCCTTTCCAAAGCAAAGACAACCCACTGCCGATCTTGTCAGCAATTCCGTTGATATCAATTCCCTCTAGTGCGTCAGTAAGTCCAACGACTGCCTTGATACCAATCTGATTAAGTTTCTCAAACTGTGGCATTAGTTTATTAGCTAGGGACTCTTTCATCCCGTCGATTGCTTGGTCAACGGTCTTGAATTCTGTGGCCATCTTGCTGAATGTGTCGTTATTCCCGACCTTAGCGATAGCGTCAAAGAAGTCTTCAGTCTTAATCTTGCCGTCCTGGACAGCTTGCACCATCTCGGCAGTGCTCATGCCCATTTCTTTGGCGATTGCAGCAATACCGGCGGGCGTTTGCTCTAGCATGAGTTTGAAGTCTTGCCATTGAACCTTAGGCTTAGCGGCCATTTGGGTCGCTTGTTGGCTCAAGGTCTTCATGGCTTGTTGTGGGTTTTCAGCTGCTGCCGCAAGACCACCAAAGCCCTTAACGAGCTCCGTCGTATTCTTTGTCCCAACGGCCGCTAACTGTGAGTAGGTAGAAGCCATGTCAGACGCTGAATAGATGGTTTTAGTGGCGAAGTCTTGCAACTCGCCTTTAACCTGCTTAATCTGGTCGGTAGGCATGTTAATCTGTTGCATGTTCCCTTCAAAGGTCTTCCATGCTTTAGTAGAACTGTTAAGTTCCCCGACCATCGACTTCATGCCGTTACCAAGGGCGCTGATACCGCCCATGATAGCCCCACCGATTAAGTTAGCACCGAGGACAGACTTAAACACTGACCCAACCTTACCAGCTGAACCTTTCAAGCCTTCCAAAGCTCCCTTGATACGTTTAGCCCCACTTTCAGCGTCTTTCCCGTCGAATAACGCCTTGATGGTGACTGTACCATCTGCCATAGATTATCCCTCCTTCCTAAAATTCTTCTTCGTATTCTTCATCTTCCTCGATGATCTCGTAAGGGAGAGCATAATCTTTTTGAAGCCTACGCATTTCCTCTTTGTATTCTGATGAGTCGCCCTTTTGTGCCTTCCATTTCCGAATTTTGACAACTTCCATGAACTTGGTGCCCTCTGGAAGCCCAGAAAGTAGAGCGTTGAATTTTCGCCAATGCAGCTCACCTTGTGCGTCGAATAAATCAATGCCGTATGCTTGCAAGAATGACGAATAGATATAGTCGCCATCGTATCGAATATCATAAGGAGCTCTTTGTTTCGTATCATCGCTTGCTGTGGTCTTCATCGGATTCCCGGCCAAGTCATACTCAACATGGTTGTCCTCGACATCCGACAAACTGATGTGCTCCTCAAATACCGATTTAAAGACCTTTGACATCTCTTCAATCGAGTAGTTTTCAAAGTCATTGTTAAATGATTTAGCTTTTTCTTCTCTGGTAGTACCAGCTAGGCTTTTGCTGATCAGCATCCGAATAGCGAAATGAGGTTTGATGTATTCTGGGATATCATCATCCCTCATCATTTCAAACATCTTAAGAACATTATCAAAGGACAAATCTAGGGCGTACTCTTTATCATCAATAACTAACTTGTCGGTTAGTTTTCGTGATAAATCAAGCATTCAAATACTTATCGAGGGCAGCTTTTGAATTTTGGTTTTCAAATTCCTCTGAAATGCCTTTGATAGCTTCAATAAGATAGAACATAGCGTTAATTGTTGACTGACCAGCAAACGCATAGACTTGATTAAAGGCTTCTTTATCGTCAAATACTTGATTAAACCCATCTTCTACCAATGTTTTCAAAGCCCCCAATGCTTCCTCGTCAGTAGTGTTTTGGAACGCTTCACCCTTGGCTTGCAAGTCCTCACCGACTGCCTTCATGCGTTGGATGTTGCTATCTGACACTGGGAAGTTAAGTTGAAATTCACCAAAATCCACTGGAATGACATTGCTACGTTTTTTAATTACTACCATGTTGTTATTTCTCCTTTAATACGAAAAAAAGAGGGTAAGGGCTAAACCCCACCCTCTTAGTTGTCTTATCTTGTTTTATTTAATTAGTGATTATCCACCGATTCCCGGTGAAGTAACTTCTGATGTTTCACCAGAACGAGCGGCACGCCCAGAAGTTTCTGAACCAGCTCCAGATACTGCAGCGGCTGCGACTGGTGATGCAGTGATGTCATGTTTCTCTGGTGTGCGTGACCAGTTAACTTGGAACTTGATTGTTTCAAGCTCAGACGCTTCACCGTCACCGACTTCGATTTCAGAAAGTCGTGCAAGACCTTCTTTGTAAGATTTACCGTCCGGAGTTACTTCCTTGTACCATACGATGAGGTCATCAGCTACGGCATCTTCTTTATCAACGACAAAGTTCTGAGCTTTATCAGCGTAATCACGGTGTCCCTCGAATGAGCGACCTCGTGATTTAGATGTGATAACTTTCTCTTTGGTACCGTCCCCGTCAAAGTAAGCAACGTCATCATCCTCTGCGTCGTTCTCTGGTGCAGATTCTTTGATACCTTTGGCAATCCACATGTATTTGTCCTCTGTTGGGACTTTATCTGGATTCTCTGGGTCGTAAGGTGCGATATAGTGTTTACGAATCGCATTTTTAAATTTAGCCATTAATTAAGGCTCCTTTCTACTTCTAGTCTTGCTTGCAAATCAAGCAAGTAAATATAAAAGCCCTGCTCGTCGGCATCGTTTAAGCTCGGTGTCTCGACGGTCAAGGCTAAAAATGTGTATGAATTATTTGAACTTGGTAATTCGAATCCGATTTTTGAAAGCTCGGTGTTTATCTTCCAAAGAATGGCGTTTAGCATTTGTTGGTCCTTTGATTTAATCGCTATCTCGTAAGGTAGTGATAGAATCTGAGTGCCAGCCATGTCTTCGTCTTCCACTTTGCCCCCCGGCAAGGGATAGACTGAAAGACTTTCGTCTTCTGAAAGATAATCAAGTTTGCATTTCAACGGCAGTCCAAGCGTATTGATGAAGTTTGCGAGAACTTCTGAAAAATCGTTGTCGTTCATTAGTTAACCCCCATAGCTCGTAAGGCAACTTTGCCCCATTCTTTAGAATGTTTAGCAGACGCTTTTTTGTCCCAACGTTTACCAGTGCCGGGCGTAGTATATTTACTGAAAGTGAAGCTTCTATTTTTGTTGTAACTAGAGCCATAGAATTGAGCCCTTGCATAAGGTCCCGGATATCTAATGCCATCGCTAAAAGCTGAGCCGCTAGCGCTCAAAGTTCCATCTCTACGAGGGATAAACGGCTCCATGTCCGGTATCATTTGGTCAATCATGGCAACTTTTCCACGTTTGACCGCTTCGGGACTGCATTTCTTTTCAAGCCCTTGCAAGTCAACTTTAACTGTTACATTAGCGCCCATTAGATCACCTCTACTTCATAACAAAACACTTTGTTTTGTCTTGGAAAGTAGACTGGAATGACGGAACGAATCTTATAATCTCGTTTGCCGTCATTAATCAAGCCATTTTCAAAACTTTCGTCAAGAACCACTGGGCAATGTTCCGGATAGACGAATAAAACACTGGGCTTTGATTCGCTACGATTGTTAGTTGACCCGCTAACATTGAACTGTCTATCAAATCTAACGGGTTTTAGGGTTGTGGGCTCATCATACGTTACTTTACCCCAGACATCCGTTTCTCCCGTTAGCTTTTTTATAGTTACAGTATCAATCAACATGCGTTTATCTATCATAGCCCACCGCCTTACAGCCAAAACCGGCCAATGTCAGCCAGTTTAGAGCGTCAAGGGATAGATTGTACTTCCGACCATCATTAGACGATTTAGAGCCGTTCTGATAGCTTACATGGGTGCGTCCAACAGTCATGCTTGCTACTGAAGACTTGTCCTCAGCGGTCATAATGCCACTCGAATCAAGATAGGCTATTTGATAAGCAACAGCTTTCTTAACAGCTTTCTTGCGAGGCTCAAAATCTGTCTCAAAATCGGTAAAATCGTAGAAGTTCTTGATATAGGCATCAATGACGAGACTAGCTCTAGCTGATAGCGTTTCAAAATCTTCTACGTCTTCAAAGCCAAGTTTCAAAAATTCTGTTTCGGTTAAATATGTCATTCAACCACCTCCTTTGCTATTTTAGGAGGCCTAAAAGCTCTGCCTTTGTGAGAGATGAAACACCGGTAAAACCACGTTGTTGCGCAATGATACGCAAATCAGCGACGGGCTTACTTTCAAGTGTTTCGCCCACTTCTACTTGGTCATTCTTAACGGGTGCTTCTTGCTCGCCGCTATAATGACGACGCATCAGCATACCCATTAAGCACCTCCGAATTTAACGACTTTAGAATCATCGTAGAGATAAACACCGTAATACTCATCACCAGAGTAGACAGTAGTTTTCTTCAAAATGTCACGGTCATTTTCAATCATGACATCACGTTTCAAGTTGATAACGAATGCTCCGTATTTGGCGTCATCGTCTGTGTCTGTTTGAAGTGATGAGACTTTAACGAGGAAGCCTTTTCCTTCTTCGACCTTTTTAGTGCGAACGATTTGCACGCCAGACACTTCACCGAATGTTCCGGAAACGACAACGTCAGCGCCCACTTCTGAGCCTTTCAACCAGTTTTGGCCAGCGTCAGCACGCAATTTGATAGCATCCTTTGGATTGATAAGCGCTACATAGCGTGCGTCTTCCTCGTCTGCGAAGATTTCCAAGGCTTTGTCAATGTTCGCTACTGAAATTGGAGCTTCAGTGATGTTTTGAGTAGCTGTTTTAGCAACTTCGACGATATCGTTATCGACTTTATTAGCAATAGCCAAAGCAATCTGGTTAGTAGCTTCACCGTAGACATTGCCATGTCCGACCAAAGCAGCCTTGTCAGTGATTTCAATAGCTTTACCAGCTTGTTTGATTTTCATTTTTGTTTCTTTAGTGCCAAGTTGGTCGATTGGAATGGCAGTGCCTTCAGTGATTTCAGTGGCATCACCAGAATATGTCCACTGTGGCACTGTAAGCTCATCACCTGGACGGCCTACGAGAGTTGTTTCAACCACTGCTAGTGGTGTGAATTTGATAAGTTTAGGCAATTTAGCTGATACCATATCAGCCATTACCTGTGGATTGATGACTTGTGCAGTCGTTGTTGTTCCAAGAACCATAGATTAAATCATCCTTTCAATTGTTGATATAGCTCTGGGTCTTTATCAAAGAGTTCTTGACGCTCATTGATACCCATACGTTTAAAATCTTCTTTGGTAAGTCCATTCTGACTAGCAGATGGATTCCCACCGGCAAAGATTTTAGGTTGTGCTGCTTGTTCTTCTTGCTTGAATAGATACGGGCTTGTTTCTCTCAATCCCTTAATAACCTTATCTAGTTTAGGTTTACCAGCTTCATCAAGTTCGATTTCGTCAAAGTTGATGAATTTAGCAAGGTCATCCGAATTGTGAGCATCCACATCTTTCAAAGCTAGACGAATAGCGTTTGATTTGGTAACTTTCGCAAGGTTAGCTTCATTCTCAATCTTGTAAGTGTCAAATTTAGCTTGTAAGTCCGTCAATTGTTGTTTGAGTTCCTCACTTGCTCCCTCTTTGGCTTGCAAGTCGTTAAGTGCTTGGCTCTGTTGCTCAAGTTGTTGTTTAAGGCTGTCGTTTTCAGCTTGCAGCTCAGACTTAGCTTGTGCTTTGGCATTCTCAATCCCAGAACCGTACGCATTCATTAAGGAATCGATAACCGCTTTATCTGTGATACCTGCTTCAATCAACATATCTCGTTTTAAACTCATGCTTAAAACTCCTTTGTTTTACGTCCAGTGGACTGAATTTGCCTAGTTTTACGACATTCGACAGGTCAATAAGAAAAACCGCATCAAAGTTGATACGGTTAGTTAAGTAGTCTGTTCCTACAAGTCAAGAATTGGATCACCATCTTTCTGTCTTTCTCAGCTTGATTTCAGCTTTAGCTTCACGCAAAGGGTCACTGTAGTAGCGCTCTCTTGAGTAATCTCGGTGCAAGAATGGGTTCTGGCTTAAATAAGCCCTCATTGCTGCTTGCCTTGATTTCACTTGCCCCTTGTATTTGTTTATTAGCTCTTCATCTTCAAGTTTATTGGCAATGTGTAACATCTCCTTGGATTGCCTAATAGACCGCTCAATAGCTCTTTGTTTTGATTGCTTGTTAGCGTTCTCTATGGCTTCCTCTGGTGTCAGATTGGCAAGGTGTTCTGGAAGGTCTGGTTTGTAGTTGACACCGACAACGTAAGGTGTCAGCGTGTGGTGGCAGTTAATACCAAGACAGCCCCCAGCACTTCCATAGCCATAATCTAAAAGAGAATAGATTTTTTCGCCTTCTTCAACTCTAGTCTCGCCAAAAGTAACGATTTGGTGTTGAATCGGCGCACACATTTCACGAGCTGCTGGCTTCATTGAGTAATAGAATGTATCAATGCCCAACTCTTTAGCCGGTGCCATTCTAGCTTCACGATAGACACGCCACGACGTGGTCTTAATAACAGTCCTAGCGTAAGCGTCAGCTCTCCATTGCTTGCCGCCTTTGTCGGTAAAGCCGTAGAAGCCCTTCTCAGCCCACTTGATAACAGTGGACGATATAGCTTTCTCTGGCGCAGCAAGTCCGGTGATGACCTTTGCCACTGTTTCCTCGACAATGCCTTGATAGACCTTTCTGACGCTCTTTGGTAGCGTGGTGTTAATCAGATTGTCAATGTCTCCAGTGGTCTGGTTGACATAATTAGCTAGATTCTTCTGAATGAGGTTGTTCGTGATGAAATCACCCTTACCACCCAAAGCCTCTAACAGTTGGCTCTTAGTGTCCTTATACACCTTGTAGCCCTCATTCTCGATAACATATCTCAGTTGTTCTTCAGCAACGCCAGAATACTCAGCAATGAGTTTGATGTTGGCATTGTTAAGCAATCCCATTTCACTCATTTTCTCAAGTTGCCAAATATAAGGGTTGTCTTCAAGGCTAGCAGTCCCACGCTCTCTAACTCGGTCAACCACTTGGTCGAATAGGTCAACGATCAATTGATGATAAATGTCAGCTACTCGGCTAGCGTCAAGCATTAGCTGTTGGTCATTTAACTTGATAGGTTTTTTCTTAGCCATACCCTATCACTCCCCATAAATATCAACCTCGTCAGTAGTCCTAAAACTATCAGCGCTTACCATTGTTTCATCGTTGATAGCTTGGTAAATCTCTTGAGCTTGTTCTTCAGTCACGTTAAGCGTCTTCTCAATAGCCATCGTCTTTGGTGCAAATCCAGCAGCTACCATCTTAGACCAATAATCAAACTCGGCGTTACGGTCAGTAAATACTCCATCGTCAAGGTCTACGCTAATCTCGTCCATCGTTGGAATTTCACCAGTGTAGAGATTATAGATTTTAGCAATCTCTAGGATTGAAATTACCAATTCTTTCAAAGATTGCTCGACAAGAGTAGCTATAGAGTTCCGCATTTGATACGTGTCTGATTGCTCTGATACGACCTCAGTAGCAGTCTTCATGCTCTTACCGTCGAAACTAAACATGCCAGCGGACACACCTAATTGCATTTCAAACAGGCTCAGTCCCTTGTTGATAGCCTTGATATAGTCGTCCGAGCGGATGTCAGTAGTAAGGTCGGTGATACCGATACCCTTATCCATATCACCACTGTCAAACTGCTCGTAGACATTGTGGCCAGTTTCAAACTCACGCTTGACTGTTACTTTCTCACCAGTGGCATCGTACTCAGTCTTAATCATTTGAGTAGGTACCGCAACCCTACGCTGACCCATTTTAACTTCCCACATAAATTCATCATAGGTAGTGTTGATGAAGTCCATTGTAGTTTTGGCGTTGTCGAAAATAGACAAGCCTAAAGGACTGTTAATGTCCTTGTTGTTCATTCCTGGCGGCTTCAAATACGTAAATAATGGTCTTGTAAGCCCGTTGAGTGTTACAGTCTCTTCCAAATCTTCGTAGAGTACATTCAACGGCACACGTTGTCCGATACGGGTCTTTGATTCTGATTCATATAGCTCATTAGTTATCGTGTAGTTGTCCTTAGTCCACTCATGGAATTCAATCAGACTGTAATATTTTACTTTTTGACCCTCTGTCTTGAGTGTCTTAGTCACGATTGCAGCACTTGATACGTCTTGAGTGTTTGATTGTAAGGGCAAGAATACCGGCGCTTGCACGAATGATACTCTAACACGGTCATCGTCAACGTATGGACGCATAGCAAGCCCACCGAGAGCCAGGCATGATTCCAGATAGCGCTCAAAGTTCTTGTTGAATCTATCAGTTTTCAGTGTTTCATTAATGAAATCGTTAGCCGTCTCATTATCCACTTGAATCTTAGCTTGTTCGTTGAATACGAGACTGGCTACCTTCTTAGACGCTGTACGTCCAACGGGCAAGTGGTTAAAATCACGTTTTAAATCTGTTCCATTGCTGTCTCGATAGCTCACACGGTCAAACGCCCCAGCAAAGTATCTGAGATTATCCATGATACGGTTGTATTCTTCGGGTGAGATAGCTATTTTAGGGTGGTCGGTGATACTGTTTAGACTTTGGTTAGCCATCACATAATTACTCCTTTTGAATAAGTCCTTAATGGTCTGTATGATTCCCATTTTTTTCTTCTCCTATGCTTTGAGACCTAAGTCCCTGGCATTATCTAACACGAAATATTTAAATTCATCGACTGTGTGGTCATCCTCTTTGATTACTTTTGGATCGTCAGAATGTATCGTCTTCTCATCGTATCGATACATCTTGTGTTCCTCATAGAATATCTTGTTAGCTGGTATGTCGAGGTAGTAGAAGCGCCCCTCAGCTAATAGACTGATAACCATATCTATCATGGTCTGATTCTTCTTCTTAGCAACTGGATGCCACCGCTCGCCAAAATCCTTAAAGTATTGGTTTCTCAAAGCACCCTCGGCGCTATCGATTGTCATTCTCAGTTTTGGCACTCGGTACTGTTTGAGTACCTTGTCGATGAAGTTGCTGATCATTACAGTCAACTCACTCGGTGCCTTTTTAACTACTTGACCAGCGGGGCTGTAATAGAATGTATCAAGCAATATCACGTTGCCTTTGGCAGTCAATCCATAAGCACCGCAAGCTGTAGCTGATTGTTGGTGTCCGGTATCCATTGCGAATGATATCCCGATAAGTCTATCGTCCGTCGGTAAACTATCGATAGCATGGAATGTGCTCATGTTATAGACCTGATTGCCCAGACCAACCGCTTCACCTAAATATAAGTAGCGGTAATAGTCGTAATCATTCTGTTTAATGCGTTCGATATCCTCAAGCATTTGCTCAGTCACGAAACCTAACTTATCGTCCAGATAGGTGCTTGAATGCGCTAGATAGTTATCATTAGTCTTGATGTCCTCAAACCACTCGTTTATCCAACTATATGGGTTCCTGGGCGGGTTATACGACCAAAAGAATTGCACAAACGGGGCTTTCTCATGTTTTTGACGCATGAAAGTGACGTTTGATTGGTCGAAGTCCTCAGCGCTGTCAAACTCAGCTGCTTCCTCGTACCAAACGGCAATGATATTTCCAATGTCATTTGATTTCAGCTTTTGGAAATCGTCTTGCCCGTAGAAATAGAAGGTAGAACCAGTACGCTTGTGGACTATCTTAAATGGGCTTACAGTGGCTCTAAACTGAGTCTCTAGTCCAAACATACTAATGGCCCATTGGACCTTATTAAACACACTGTCACGGATGGTATTTGCCACCTTACGAATAACTACCACGTTAGTTTTTTCGCCCTGCATGATGTATTTAATCATCATGTAGACCAACTTAAGCACGATAACCGAGGATTTGAAAGAGTTACGACCACCTTTTAAGACGTTGTAGGGTTTTTGAGACTGCCAAACCGATTTGAAATGCGGGTTTACATTCTTCTGGATATCAATCGTTGCCATCTGGGATATCCTCCCATGCGTTGACAATATTGAGATTCATTGTACCTTCAACACCGCTGTCAAGCTGTTCCCTTAGCTTTCTGATTTCAAGTTCCAATTTCTCGGACTGTTTAGCCGTTGGATAACGTTTCAAGATTTCAACAATTGCCTTGATAACTGTATTGTTGTCAGCCTTCTTCATCAACCTTTCAACTTCACCGGTCAGTGGATTCATCATCAAGACTTCTTCGTCTCGTTTCCCTCTAGCAATGTCGGATAGGATGGACAAGGCTTCTTTTGCATCCATGATGTTCTCATTGTGCATTTTATCAACTTCGGCTTGGATAAAGCGTTTAATCTCAACATTTCTCAACAGTCTTTCACTCTGGGAGCTTGCTGTTCTTTCGCTATACCCAGCTTTAATCGCTGCTTGTGTGCCATTCCCTAGCTTGATATACTCGCTAGCAAATAATTTCTGTCGTTGATTTAGCCCAATATGTCCACCTCCTTCGTTGCTAGATTTTTGTGCATAAAAAAGACAACCCACAAAATGAGTTGTCTCCGTTTTTCTTCGATAATATAATAATACCACTTTAAACACTTGTAAGATACCGTGCTTTATCCGTCAAAATACCGAAATATCAACGTTCCACGACTAATTGACCATTTCTGTATAATTCTGCAAATGCTAGGATAGCATTATTTAGCAGTTCTTGGAAGGCTGTTCTTTCGAATCCGATTGCTTGGGCAATTTGCCAGTTTGGTTTAGGTGGATAAGCTAGATATTTCTCTATCAGTATTCTGCGATAGTCTGGACGGTATAGACCACTAACTGCTTGCTCTATGGCTTCTAGCTCGTTCATTGCATCGACACGTCTGACTGCGATATTCTCCACCGGCCTGCTCACTCCACTGCCACCTCTGGGCATAAATGTGAATTCCTGTGTTATTTTCTGCTCAGCTCCGTCGTGTGCAATCTCTCGCCAGCGTGGATATTCTCGAAGTTTGCGCTTGCAACGTTTGATTGTTGCTTTTTCATCAATTTCCGGCAATAGCATTGTTCTGCCCTCTCTGGTATAATAGTAGTGTTGACTTTCAAAGAGTGCCGGCCATTGTGTCGGTCTTTTTTATACCTCCTTTCTAGCCAAAGGCACCAGCAAGGTCTTCGGCTGTTTTGTAATGCAAGATATCAATAAGAAAGAGGGTATCCTTTCTTAATATTTGCTGGGTTTTGGTGTCGAGGTCTGTCAGCTCGACGGTTGTTCTAAAAAATGTCCAAGTCACTAAAATGACAGACTAACGACGTGTGAGGGAGTCGAACCCTGGCACGCCCTACGATATAGAAATCATTATTGGGGATATTCCCCTTTCGTTTTAATACAAGAATTTAGAATTTGAATTATAGAGACTATATCGAAATAGATAGTTACGCAATTATCACATCCTTTGCGTTAAAATTCCAAAACTACCAGTCATGCTTTGGTTTGATTTGAATGAAAAAAAAAAGGTTCCTCGATTCTAATTTCTTATTTACTGGTAATAGCT